>Ga0265318_10000090_pt1 | contig 82399 bp, 114 predicted proteins | sample 4821metaG_FD_192431 | JGI IMG/M metagenome (GOLD analysis project Ga0265318, IMG submission 192431) | Rhizosphere microbial communities from Carex aquatilis grown in University of Washington, Seatle, WA, United States - 4-8-21 metaG | ecosystem: Host-associated > Plants > Roots > Rhizosphere >...
TGGTGCTGCGCTGCTTGTTGGTGGGAGTGCGTCACCGTCAACACCGAGGAGGCGCCGCTGCCTGAATTCCCAGGCGTCAGGTGCCCTGGGGAGCCGAGGCCCGGTAAGCGCCCATGACGACCGTCTACATCGTCGAGCTTACCCGCGAGTGGACGACGAAGGCCTGGCTGTGCAGAGAGCACATCGATGCCCGAATCGCTCGAAAGTGGTTCGCGAAGGTTGTCCGGGAGCTCGAGCAGTGGTGCGACGACTGCCCGAAGGCACCCCAACCGGCAGCGGTCGACTTCGTCCCGACCTCGGAGACAGCACGCCTGTCGACCGCCGAGGAGTGTCCCAGGCCGAGGCCGGTGGTTCCTTGGGCGAAACCACAGAAGACCAGGAGAGCAGCATGAACATCGACGAAGTGACGACCAAGGCGGACCCCGCGTCGTCGGCCCCTGCGCCGATGACCCGTATCGAAGCCGTCATCGGAGGCATGAAGATGGTGCGCGAGATGACCTTGGCGGAGGTGCCGAAGTGCCCGACGTGCGCCGGACTTCGAATCGTCGCGACGGCATGGCCGAGCGGCTACCCGCATGCGACGCCGTGTCCCGAGTGCCGGCCGAATGACCCGTGTGAGTGCGTCGGGACGACCAATTGCCCGAGCGCCGAGGCAGTCGCAGCATGGAAGGCCGCGCACAGGCCAGCCCAGGACGACGCTATCCGCGCGGCCGTCGCTGCGGAGCGCGAGCGGTGCTTGGCGTGGGCTTCCGCGCTTCGGAGGGGAGAGATCGACGATGCCAGGTCGCTAATCTTGGCTATCGGAAGCGGCGACAACTTCGAAGACGAGCCAGTCAGCGAGCCAGCGCCGACGGTGAAGCCGTGAAGCTCCAATATATGCCAAAGACGGTTGAGACGACGCTCGCATATCTTGTCGAGGAATGCGGGGAGGTCTTAGCGGCAGTCGGAAAGGCTCAGAGATGGGGACTGGAATCGACGAACCCGGAGATTCCAGTCAGTGAGCGAGAGACCAACCGAAAGTGGATCCTTCGCGAATTGAAAGACTTGGAGAATGCCATCGCGCTTACCAGGCTCGCCATCGCAGCGCCCGCGCCGGACGGCGGCAAGGAGGACAGCCGTGGGTGAGACCAACATTTCCTGGACCGACGTCACGGTTAACCCAATCCGTGCCCGCCTCGCGGGCCTGGCGACGACGAAGGGCGGTTACGCGAGCGGCGTAGGCCACTACTGCGAGAAGGTCAGCGACGGGTGCCGCAACTGCTTCAGCTCGGCGATGCAGCCTCGCTTCGGGCTGCCCGAGTTCCAGGCGCAGCGCAGCGGCAAGGTCGACGTGTTCTTCGACGCATCGAAGTTGGAGGAGGTGCTGCGCATTCGGAAGCCCAGGCGGGTCTTCTGGTGCGACATGAGCGACCTGTTCGGATCGTGGGTGCCGTTCGAATGGATCGCGGCGTGCTTCGGGGTGATGGCGGCGACGCCGCACTTGACCCACCAGGTCCTCACGAAGCGGCCGGAACGGGCGTTGGCGTTCTTCGAGTGGATCGCGGCGCCAGGCGTGGCGTCGGTCGACGGCGAGTCGGCGCGGGTCATCTTGGCCGCGTCGATGAAGCTCGGCGGGTTCGCGTCTCTCCCGGCGCTGTCGGCGTGGCCTCTCCCGCAAGTCCATCTCGGCGTGAGCGTCGAGGACCAGGCGACCGCCGACGAGCGCATCCCGATCCTGTTGCGGTGCCCGGCGGCGGTCAGGTGGATCAGTGCCGAACCGCTGCTGGAGCCGATCACACTCTGGGGTGACGACGAGGGAGTCTTGCGAGGCCCCGGAGTTGTCGTCTCGGGAGGCATGACGCCGAGCACGCCATCAGAAGCGCCAGAGGGCTACGACGATAGCTATCCAGGGCTGGATTGGATCGTCGTGGGCGGCGAGAGCGGCGCCGGCCACCGCCCGTGTGACCCCGCGTGGATCGACTCGATCGTCGCGCAGTGCTCGGCGGCTGGCGTCGCAGCGTTTGTAAAACAGGATTCCGGCCCGAAGCCAGGCAAGCAGGGGCGCCTCTCGGCCGAGACGTGGGCACGCAAGGAGTTCCCCGAGGTGCGCCGTGGATAGCCGAGGCAACGTGTTCACGAGCCCTGAAGACGCTGATGCGTTGCTTGCGTTGGCCGAGGAAGCCATGGGCGTCGCCTCGAAGCCGAGGGCGCGGCGGCTACCCTTGTTCCGACCATTGGGCGCTGCAGGTCCCCGGGTGATTGAGGTTTCACCGGAGGTCATGGCCGCGCTGTTGAAGCTTGGCGCGCGAGCACGCCGCGTCTACTACGGAGCGCGGAAGCGGGACCCGGAGCACGTCGCGCTGGCGAAGGCCAAGGCTTCAGCAGCGAACGACAAGCGAGGGAGGCGCCGGTGAGGCCAATTCGCATCCCCTGGGACTTCAGTCCGCCCAGCGAGTCACCCGACGGCCGGCGCCGCCCTAGCGCCCTCGGCACCTTCGTGGGCCGCCAGCTCGCGCGCCTGACGGACGAGGCGGAGGCGACGTTCCGCGCCGAGCACCCAAACGCGCGCGAGCGCTGCGCGGACTGCGCCTTCCGCCGCGGGACGATTCCGAATCGATGCCTGACCACCGTGGCCGATGCTCTGCTGTGCGCGGCCGAAGGTGAGGTGTTCAACTGCCACCGGGAGGAGCCAGGGGCGCCCGACTTGGTGCCGAATGGGGTCTGCGCGGGTTGGGCGATCCTGCACGGATCGCGAGCGCTGGCGGACGCGCGCGCACCTGAGGCGGCGCGGGATGTGATCGAGCTGCCGCCGATTGGAGGTGCGCGGTGAGAAATCCCGTCTTCCAAGGGTTCCACGCGCTGCCAGGCGAGCTCGTGGTCGATTCCTTCGCCGGGGGCGGGGGCGCGTCGACCGGTATCGAGGCCGCCATCAACCGCCCGGTGGACATCGCGATCAATCACTCGCCCGAGGCGATCGCGATGCACAAGGCGAATCACCCGGAAACACGGCACTTCTGCGAGAACATCTGGGAGGTCGATCCTGTCGAGGCGTGCGCTGGCAGGCCAGTGGGGCTCGCGTGGTTCTCGCCCGACTGCCGGCACTTTTCCCGCGCCAAGGGGACGACGCCGGTCAAGAAGGAGATCCGCGGCCTAGCCTGGGTCGTCATCCGCTGGGCCGAGACTGTGCGCCCCCGGATCATCCTGCGAACCTCACGTTGGAGGTCCGCCGCTGCCACGACTGCGGGAGATGGTGGGCGGCGGAAACGGCCCGCTCCGTCCGCTGCCCGATCTGCGCCGACCAGACGGTCGCTCGATATCTCGAGCGGGCGGAGGCCGCCGAGCGGCGGATGCGCGCGATGCGCGGGGCTCTGACGCGACCCTCGAAACGAAAGACGAAGAACCAACGAAAGGACGGGGTGACGTAATGGACATCGAGCTTTCCGCCAGCATCGCAAAAGTAGCCCTCTCAACCAAGGACCTCGCGGGCCTCGTAATCCGCAAGTGCAAGATGGCCTTCGACCGGGAGTTCGACGACACGATCGCGGCAGCCATCGGCAGCGGAGCGAAGAAGGCCCTGGCCGGGCTGCGCGCGCATGACCTGGAGAAGGTGGTCATGGGCATCGACGGTGTGAACGTCTCGGCTCGATTGCGCTGCGGAGAGGACACGGTTTCGGTCGGCGCCTGCCGTGGCGACAAGGCGACATGCAAGGCAGGTGAGGACGACGACCCGCCGACGATTCGCCTGACCTTCGAAACCGTCTACAACGACGACGTCTGGTCGTTCCTGGGGCGCAACTGTGGCGGGTACGTCGAACTCGAGTTCAAGGACACCCAGCTAACGCTCAGTGGGACGGTCACGAAGATGGGCGACGGGGGCCTTCGGCCGGTCTGATGACCCACGGCAGCGACATCTTGCCGGCGATGACCGCCGTGGCGGACGCGATCCGGGCGAACACCTATCGGTTCGCCAACGAGGACGAGCTCCAACGCGGCATCGACCTGGCGCTTGGGAACGCCGACATCCAGCGCGAGCGTGAGGTCCGGCTCGCCCCGGGGGACCGGATCGACTTCATGTGCGGTCTCGTTGGGATCGAGGTCAAGGTCGACGGGAGTATCTCCGCCCTCTCCCGGCAGTTGTTGCGGTACGCAATGAGCGGCCGCGTCGGGGGCCTGGTGGTGGTGACAAGCCGGATGCGCCAGGCCGTACAGCTCCCCGCGCGGCTTAACGACAAGCCGCTGTCAGTGATCACGGTCGGAGGATTCGCGTGAGGACCTTCGGCAAGGTCCGCCTCGTCAGGGGGAAGTGGCTCATCGAGTGCGAGCCGCACGTCATGATCCGCCTGAAACGGACCTTCGAGAAGATGCACCGAATGCCCGACGGCGCCGCGGTGCTGGAGGACACGCCGGAGAACGCGCGCGAACTGGAATGGTTCCTTGAACGGTTCCCGATGGTGGTCGACGAGGACATGGTGTACCTCGGTAGCCGCGCCGAGCAGCACCGGAGGCTGGCTGACGAGGTCGCCTCGATCACGGCGAATGGTTTCGTCCCCCGTGAATTCGCCCTCGCGATCCCGGCGCGCGAGTATCAGCGAATCGCCGCCGAACTGGCGGCGCGCACCGGCCGCCTGCTGTGCGCCGACGACCTGGGGCTCGGGAAGACCGTCACGGCGATCTGCGCCCTCGCCGACATAAGACGGCGCCCCGCCCTGGTGGTGACCATGACCCACCTCCCGCGGCAGTGGGAGCGCGAACTCGCGCGGTTCCTGCCGGCGGCCTCCGTCCACATCTTGAAGAAGGGCGAGCCCTACCCGATCGACCCGTGGCCCGACGTCGTGATCTCCAACTACCACAAGCTCAACCGCTGGGCGGACGTCCTCAAGGGCCAGGTGAAGAGCGTGGTCTTCGACGAGGTGCAGGAACTGCGGCGCGCCGGCTCCGACAAGTACCAGGCGGCGCAGCGGATCGCCATCGCCGCAGAGATGCGGATCGGGCTATCGGGCACGCCGATCTACAACTACGGCGGCGAGATGCACGCCATCATGGACGTGCTCGCGCCCGACGCTTTGGGTTCGTGGAACGAATTCGCGCGCGAGTGGTGCTCCGACTACGCCGATCGGACGAAGGCCGTCGTGAAGGAGCCGCGGGCGCTCGGGACGTTCCTCCGCGAACAGGGGTTGATGCTCCGACGGACGAAGGCAGACGTCGGGAGGGAGCTTCCGCCATTCACGAAGGTGCCCCACACGATCGACGTCGACGTCGAGGAGATCAACAAGATCGCCGGCCCCGCAATGGACCTGGCCCGCCTCATCTTGAAACAGGGTGGCATGGAGCGGGGCGAGAAGATGCGCGCCAGCGAGGAGTTGACCTGGCGCCTCCGTCAGGCGACGGGCCTCGCAAAGGCCGTCTTCGTGGCCGACTTTGTGCGACTCCTGGTGGAGAACGGCGAGCGCGTGCTGCTCGTCGGGTGGCATCACGAGGTCTACAAGATTTGGTGCGAGCGCCTGGCGGACCTGAAGCCGGTCAAATACACAGGCGAGGAGTCGACGAAGCAGAAGGACGCAGCGAAGGCGGCCTTCGTCAGCGGCGACTCTCAGGTCTTGGTGATGTCGCTGCGCGCGGGCGCCGGACTGGATGGTCTGCAGGATGTCTGCACCACCGTCGTTCACGGTGAGCTTGATTGGAGCCCTCAGGTTCACGACCAGGTCGACGGTCGCGTCTACCGCGACGGGCAGACGAAGCCGGTGTTCGCGTACTACCTGGTTGCCGACAGCGGGTCTGACCCCGTCGTGGCCGACGTTCTCGGGCTGAAGCGATCGCAGTCCGATGGGGTCCGTGACCCAACGGCAGACCTGATCGCCGCGAGCCAGACCGATCCGGCGCGCGTCCGCCGGCTGGCCGAGGAGTACATCCGCCAGCGCGGCGGGCACGTACCGAAGGCCGCGAAGGCTCTGCCAGCGCATGGAACAACCGCCGATCTCTTCGAGGAGGCCGCCCAGTGATTGCGTCTGCGAAAGCTTTTGGAAAGGAAGGTGCGCCATGCGCGACGGCCGGGAAACCCGGCACCGGCCGCAGACGTGCGGGCGGTGGTCGCTACGTCAAACGAACCATCCCGAGAGGGACCATCAACACGTCGACTGCAAATACCTGCGAGTTGAAACACGTAGACGGGGAGGGCCCAAACATGAGCCGCCCGCCCTCAACGGCGGCGCCGGGGGAGAACCGGCGAGGCGTAGCGAATCGAGGAATCCGCCCGGGCATGCCAGCAACGGTGGCCCGGGCGGGTTCGGAAGCGCGAGGTATCCGATGACCGCCGCCATCGCGCTCGCCATCCTCGAGGCAATCGGCCCCGCCCGCCGCGCGCACGCCGGCGCCGAGGTCCGCGCCCGGCTGTACGCCGCCCAGGTCGAGCTCGCCGCGACTCCCGTCCGGATCGACCCCTACCTCGTGGTGGCGCTTATCGAACGAGAGTCGGGATGGCACGAGGGGGCCATCGGGGCGAAGGGCGAGCTCGGCCTCGGGCAGCTCCTCCCACATTCGGACGCCATCCGCGGGTACGAGCGCCACCCGTCGGCGGTGCTGAAGGCGCCGATCAACATCCGTCTGACGGTGGCGTGGATGGCGCACAAGCGCGCGGCCTGCCGCACAGCCGACCCAGTGACCTGGCTCAGCGCGTACAAGGGGCTCCGTTGCGGACCGTCGCGGTACTCGCGTTGGATCGTGGCGCGGGCGGGGGAACTGCGGGCGCTGGCGCTGGGACTGGCGGAGGGAGGGTAGTGGGCGCCTCCGACATCTACATGCGCTTCTACGTCGGTGACTACCTCGCCGACACAGGCGATTTGTCGACCGAGGAACACGGCGCCTACCTGCTGCTGCTGCTGAACATGTGGCGCCAAGGGGGTGAGCTCGACGCGAGCCCCGACCGCCTGCGGAGGCTGGCACGCGTTGAAGCGTCGGCCTGGCCGGCGCTTTGGGATGCGATCGGGCGCTTCTTCGAACAGAGGGAAGGGAAGATCACCCAGAAGCGCCTCGCAGCGGAGTACGAGCGCGCCGTCGGGCTATCGGAGGCCCAGGCGAAGCGCGGGCGAAGCGGCGGCTTAGCACGGGCTAGCCGTGGCCAAGCACTGGCTAAGCCGCCGCTTAGCCAGATATCAGAGTCAGAGTCAGAAGAAGATCTCTCTCGCCCCGCGGGCGCGCCCGCGATCCCTGGTGCTGGTGCTACGCATGGGTGGCAGGTGGTGCAGGAGCAGAGCGAACCTGCAGGGGACGCAGGAACGCCAAAGCTGTGGTCAGGGGAAGACTGGCGCGTCCGCTTCGCAAAGGCGTGGTCGTCGGCTCATTCGGACGCCCACTACGGACGGGGAGCCGGAGACGCGAAGGCGTCGTCGAATCTCTCGCTGATGCTCAGCGCCCTCCCGATGGGCGACCGGGTCGGCGCTCAATTGCGTGCGGGTCTGATCTTCGCGGAATTCCTTGCGGACATGTCGCCCAAGGCCGTGGAGGAGCGTCACCAGTTCTCCTATTTCGTCATCCGGTTCAACAGCATCCGGCTTCCGGCGAAGGCAGCCGCGCGCGCTGGCCCCGCCCGCGACGCCAGGCACGGGCACGCGAGAGCAGAGGACTCGAGGCACACGCACTCAGGTGAGGTGAAATTGTGACGGAAAACCCAGCGATGAAGGCGCCAGACGGCGTTCCGCAGGACCGGCGCGACCACGACGAGTGGGTGCGCGCGGAGGTGCAAGCGTTGGAGGCCGGGCGCGCACGGGAGGCAGCGGCGGATGCCAAGAAGCTCAAGGCGTCCATCGGCATACCGGTCAAGTTCCTGGCCTTGGTCGAGGGCACCGGCATGCGCCAGACGGACGCCATGGCCGAGGTGAAGCGGGACGACTTCGCGATCTTGGTGCTCGCCGGCGACGTCGGGCGGGGGAAGACGGTGGCCGCGAGCTGGTGGGCGCTCCAGGGATTGCGGGAGAAGAGGACTCCGCTGTTCGTATCATCGGCGCGGCTGTCGCGCTGGGACCGCTACAACGACGCCGAGATGCAGCGCCTGCTGCTCGCCAGCCGGCTGGTGATCGACGACCTGGGCGAGGAGTTCAACGACACCAAGGGGAACTTCCTCGCCGTGCTCGACGAGACGATCTCTGACCGGCTGGCGAACGAGCGGCGGACGGTCATCACGACGAACCTGACGGTCGAGGTTTTCACCGAGCGGTATGGGGTGCGGATCCGCGACCGCATCAAGGAGTCAGGCCGCTGGCAGAACTTCGCGGGGGCGAGCATGCGGGGGAAGCAACTCGGCCGCGAGGCGGTCACCACCCCATGACCGTCTACATCGTCGAGCTCACCCGCGAGTGGACGACGAGGGCCTGGCTGTGCAGAGAGCACATCGATGCCCGAATCGCTCGAAAGTGGTTCGCGAAGGTTGTCCGCGAGCTCGAGCAGCGGTGCGACGACTGCCCGAAGGCCGACCAGCCGCCAGCGGTCGACTTCGTCCCGACCGCGGCGGGCGCGCGGTTACCCACTCGAGACGAGTGGACGCCACCGAAGCCCATAGGGTCGCGGACGCAGGCCACGGCAAAGAAGGCCCGACTCGCCGGCGCGGACCCGGTCCAGTACATCGAGGCGGCGTTGTGAACGTGGCGAGGAAGGAGAAAGCGGTCGGGGCCGGATTCGACAAGCAACTAGCCGTCGACGACGAGCGCGCACGTTGCGCTGCTTGGGTGAGGTTCAAGGCGGCCCACCCGTCGATGTCGCTTGGCGACCTCCTGAGGAGGATCACACGGGGGACGCCCAAGCCGACGCCAGCGATCGGGGGGCCGACCGCCGTCCTTCCGCTGTCCCCTCGGTTCGTCGACAAGACCGGTAGGCGGTACGGGAAGCTCGTGGTGATCGGTTTGGACAGCTACCGCGGAAATGCGGCGATCTGGCGAGTCCGATGTGACTGCGGAACGGCGAAGGTGGCGTGGGGGACGGCCCTCATCCACGAAGGGAACCAATCCTGCGGGTCGAGGATCTGTCGCTACGGGCAGCCGCCCACCGAGAACCCGACGGTCGCCTGCGCCTGCGGGTGTGGACAGACATTCCGGCAGTTCAGGGACGACGACGCCTATCATAGGCACCCACGGCGGTTCGCCGCTCCGAGCCATGGCGCGAAGGGCAGGTGGACGGAGGAGGACGACCGGCAATTGCGCGAGCTCTATCGGACGATGTCTCTGGACGCGCTCGCGAAGAAATTGAAGCGCTCGGCTCCGCAGACGTACGAGCGGGCACGCATGATCGGGGTGGCCGCCCGCCTGGGCGCACCGGCCGAGTTGCGCGGCTGGGAGACGGGGATCGAAGTGGCCAGGCGCCACGAACGGACGGAGAAGTGGGTCAAGCAGGCGTTGGCGTTCTCGGGGATCCGCGCCGGGCGGTCGGCGTGCAAGCCCGGTGAGCGTCGGGCGAACATGCGCGTCGACTCGAACGAGGCCGACGCCGCGGTCGCCCGGTTCGAGGCGGCGCTGTCGGTCGAGCCGATGGGTGGAACAACGGCGAAGTGGTCGAGCGTCGAGGAGGACTTTCTCCGCAACTTCGCGGGTAAGGTGCCATTGACCACGATCTCGGTCGTGCTCTGGAGAACCCACGAGAGCGTGTGTCAGCTGGCGCGGCAACTCGGGCTGGCGTTGCTGACGGATCAGTGGACTGGAGACCGTTCCAAGGTAGTCCTGGCTGCTCTGTCGGAAGGGGAGATTCACAGATCCGAAATCGCCGCGATCACGGGCTTGGCCGTCCACGTTGTGTCGAGCGCTCTCAACAGGCTCCAGGCTGCTGGGATGGCGGTATCCGTGGGGGGCGGCCGTTGGCGCTCCACGGCCCGCGCCCGCCCTAGGCCGCGGCAACTCTCCCGACAGCAGAGCCGCGCCGAGATGCGCTCCTTGGTAGAATCCCTGGTAGGCGGTCCATGACTAGCACGCTGCCCGAGGGCATCGACACGGCGCTGACGATTGCGCCCCCGTGGGCCACGCTCGTGGTGGAGGGCCCGCGCAGGATCGTGAACCTCGAGCGCCGGCCGCCCGCCGCGCTCCTTGGGCGCCGCATCGCCATCTACGCGGGGGACGTGCCCGACCTCGAGGCCTGCGCGCACGCCATCGAGTTCCTGGACGCCATCGGGATCCCCGAGGCGAGGCGGAACGCATGGACGACCCGGGCGGTGCACGGCGCCATCATCGGCACGGCCGTCCTGGCGGGCGTCTTCACGGAGAGTTCGGACCGATGGTTTACGGGGCCCTTCGGCGTGTGGCTGACCAACGCCGAGGCCCTCAAGGCGCCCATTCATGCCGCGGGACGCGCGGGATTCTGGAGGATAGAGCGATGATCCAGACGTACAACGACTACGTTCGCTACCGAGCGGCCGCCATGGCGTTCATGGGTATGGAGCCCGAGCCAGAGAACCTCGGCTTCCCGTTCTTGCCCGCGCCGCCGTCCCCGGCGCGCGAGAGGCCGGCGCGGTGTCGGCGCCGCCGTCTGACCGCGCGCCCGCCCGCGCCACCGGCGGCCGGCAACGGCCCCCTGTTCGAGCGGCGCCTGTACGCCCGCGCGCCGTTGCCGGCGAAGGCGCCCCCCGTCCGCCCGAAGGCGCTTCGCCCCTACTCGATGTTCGCCCGACGGCAGCTCACACCGTCCGAGAAGGCGTTCAAGCCCGAGTCGGACCGCATCCAGGCGGAGTTCGCCCACCTGCGCCCGCTCAACACGCTCGAGTGCGCGCCGGGCATGCCGAAGGCCCTGCGCCCTTGTCCGTGGATGTGCAAGTACAACCTGCTGGTGTCGGTCAACGCCAGCGGGAGCTTGAAGGTCGACCACGGCCACCTGGACCCCAGCCTCCTCGAGGAGAGCTGCGCCCTGGACGTCGCGCTGAAGTACAAGGAGGGCGTCACCCAGGAGCACGCGGCGAAGCTCACGGGCGTCACGGAGGACCGCATCCGCCAGGTCGAGCGCGGGCTGATGCAGGGGCTGAAGCGGAAGGCGACGCGGCTGCAGTCGGACCTGCAGGACGAGGACTGATGACGCCGTATGAGAGCCGCGACCTCGGCCTCCGGCGGCTCAGTGCGGTCGCGAGCCTGCTGGGGCTCGCCGCCGACGGCCCAGGCGCTGCGTGACGTGCGGCTGTCCGCGCCCGAGCATCCGCCCGACCAGTGCGCTCCCTGACTTCACGACACGGGTCGCCTCGGGTTTCGAAGGCGCGCCGCTGATCGCGTTCACCGACAGGGTCGCCGCCACCTCGACTCCATGGGCATCAGGTGGTCAACGTCGTACGAAGTCTCCGTCTATGAGACCTCCGTCGATTGTGACACCCCAAGACGAATCGCGGTTCTTCCAGACCGAACGGATGGCATCGAGTGGCAAGCCTAACCAAAATCCCGGTGGCAATCCGCCCTGGTCGACGTTGAACGACGCCGAACAAAGAAGGGTGTCTATCTGGCGAAACGTCGCCATTTGATTCAGCAATGGCATGCGAAAGTGCAACTTTACCTCCGCGCTATTCGGAGGGATTTGATCTAGCAGTATAGCGATTCGCCGAATTTCCGGGACCATCAACATTGCGAGCTCCGTCGGTGTGAGATCATGCGTATGCGTGCCCACCCTCATGGGAAACCGGAATTTTTGGCGATTGCCGTCACAGTCGATGCCGACAGGCCCCAAGGGCATCGGCGAGACATTTACCGCGACGATGTGCCCGGGTTCATCAGAAAGAGGCGGCTCGATTTCGATTCTGACGACACTCGCGACGGGCTTGGGGTGACACAGGGTCTTGATTGAGATTTCGAAGTCAGACCGTAGTTGCTCGGCCTCCTCAAGTGGCATTGGTTTATAGAACGTAAGTGTTCCTGTCTTGGTGTCCTCATATGCACCGACCAGAATGACGCCGCCGAAAGCGTTCGCGAAGGCGGCAACGTCCTTGGCCATCTCGGTACGATCGCGGCCCGAGTACCTTCCCTTGAAATCGATGACGTCGCTTTCGCGACTGCTGCTGATCGGAGGCAGGTCAGTCGTGACGGATATCGGTGTGAACATGGGCACGGAGTGAGAAGTTACCTCGAAAATCAACCGCCCGCCGGGCGACGGCTGGCTTCGCGAGCAAAGGTTCGACGGCTATCGCATCGGCCTTCAGGAGCCGCCACGCCAACGGCTGGAAGGCGTTCTCGGAGTTGGTTCGGGCACCACGATGGCGCAGCCCCTGACATCGAAGGGCGCCACGCGTCGCCGTCTTTCCTCCACTACCCCTGATGGATGTATCGCTGGTACGCTGTCTCGATCGACGGAGCAATCTCGTCTCCAAGGGCTTTCCACGGACGGTGCTCTACATCGGGGAGAGGTACGGTTTCTCGGTTCAGCCACTGGTTCCAGGAGTATCCGACGAGTCTTTTGAATGTCTCTGCCGCGGCGAGATGCGGGCCGTCTCCCTTTAGATCCTGTTCGGCTTGCATCAGGTCCCGTTCCCAGTATCGACGCGTGAGTCGGCTTTCCCAGGCTCCGTCAGCGCGGCGTCTGATCTCGTGTTCCTTTCGTCCGTAGTCCTTCCATTCTCTCTCTGTCCATCCCTCATTTTGAGGTCCGCCGTCCCATCCCTCTTCCGCCTTCGTGCTCAGGTAGTACAGGGTCTCGCCGTCGGCTCCCTCGTAGGTGGACTCGACGATCAGCATCATCCGGTCAAAAAGGACCTCAAAACTTCCTGCATCGTCCTCCTGTCTCCACGTCGCCAAGGCAGACCTGCCGGGCTTGTCGTCCGCGGCCGCAAGGTCGGGGGAGTTGGTAAAGATCCAACGAATTCCGAGGAAAGCCCATATGGCGAGGGTCCAGGCCCAGGCCACTGCCAAGTAGGCGGCGACCCCGATGACAATGCTCCAGGCCGCCTCGGAGCCGTTGAAAACGACGACCGGTACGAACGGCACGGCCAAGACAAGAGCGTCGAGTATGACCCGCCGGACTATGATCTTTAGCACCTGAGTCCACGTCGGGGTCGTCTTCCTGAGAAGCTTCATGCTCAGGACGCCCGCCACTATGGCCGCGCCGATGAAGCCGCCGATCGAATAGGCGTTCACCATAGGCCGATGACGGTACCGTGAGATGGAGTTGACGGGCACGGTGGAATTGGCCGGCGAGTCCCCTGCGGACCCGCCAGCGCCACATCGCTTGCGCGCTCCTCTGCCACCGCAATGGCAGCTGCCCGGCTCATCAGCCCATGGTGCCCGGGCCTGGCTCGAGCACGCAAGACTGCGCGTCTGCACAGGGGGGACCAAGCTCCACGGCGATGCGGCCGCCGATGACCTACCGAGCGACCACGTCGCCGCAGAGCCGGCAGAGGATAGGGCCGCGGCCTCCGTCCCCGAGGGTAGGAACGTCGACCCAGGCGTTGCGGGGGTGGCGGCATCGGGGCGTCGCGTCGCCTCCGGGGTGCTGGTCTTGGCTGGCGGCGGGGGCGGCGGGCTGGTTCACGGTCGTGTTCTTGTCGCTCATGGTGTGCCTTTCGTGTCGGGGTTAGGAGTCCTACTGGGAGAAGATTGGGGCTGCGCTCCTGCGTTTTCGTTGCCCCCCCCGGAAGGTTGTGGCCCGCAAATTGGAACGCCCCCATCCCCGCCCGCGCCGCCCGTGCCGGAATGGCCAGGCGCGCCGCCCGAATTCTGTAAACAGAATTGCGGCATGGCCAAGCGCGGGCGAAAACCGAAGCACGGCAGGGTGGCCGGCGTCCTCGCTTTCGCGTTCCGCGTGTCGAAGGACGAGCGAGCCCGAGCGGAGGCTGCCGCTGCGGAGGTCCGCCTGACGCCGAACGACTTCGCGCGCCGGGCCCTCCTCCTGGCTATCGACGGTATCCCCCTGCCCAAGCCGCGGCGGAAGCGGGGGCGACCGCCCGGCGCTGGCATGCCCAGCGGCCCCGCCGCGGCGCCCGCGCGCGCGCCCAAGCCACCGGCGGCGCCCACCGGCGGCGGCTCACTCTGGCTGCGCGACGAGTGGTCCGAGCTTCACCTCCCGGACCCCGCGATTTCTGTTAACGGAATTGAAGGGGAATGATTCCGCGCCCTTCGGAGTAGACGCCCTAAAAAGAGCGGCGCTCGCGTCTGGCAGATCTCGAGCGCGGGGGCCTGGCGGAAAGATCAGCTTCGAGGGAGCTCGCCCGTAGCGTCCTCGATCCGTGGCCCGACGAATACCAGGTGCGCCGCGCAGACGACCGGAGCCGACCGGCGGGCTGTGCGAATGCCGAAGACCGCGAAGAGCGGGAGGGCGGCTGGCTCACCTGGGGGTACGCGCGAAATAGTCGACGAGAGCCCCCGGCGAGGTCAGCCGGTCGAAGCGACGCGATGAGGTCCTGACAGCCCATCTCCGAAGAGAGGGTTGCCACGGATCCGCGCGGCGCACGATGCGAGCAAAATGTACGGCCTCGCAGGTAGCACTTTGCCTGCTCTGTGACACGGTGCATTTTCTCTCACGGTATGTCTACATTTTATGTAGACATACGACGAGGAGGGTTTAATATGTAGACATACCGAATCGGCAACACGCCGAAACGAAAGGGAAACCGACATGGCACGCAAGGCATACACCCCGACCGCAGAGCAAACCGAACGACGCCAGAAGACCCTGGCCCTCGTGGAACGCATCGCAGCAATGACCGAGGCCGAACGCCAGGCAATGCTGGACGCTGCAGGGGCCCCGATCGTGACCTGTGAGGCCCGGGCCCTGTCTCTGACGAACGCTTGTCTTGTCCTCTCCCAGCTGCCCGGCGCGTCGATGGTCGGGGGTTTCCGCCAATGGCTGGCCGCCGGTCGCTGTGTGGCCAAGGGGCAAAAGGGTTTGGCCATTTGGATCCCTCGGTCCGCTCCAAAGGACGACGGCAAGCAGGAAGGGGAGATCTCGGCCGCTGACGTCAAGCCCCGCTTCGTCCTCGGCACGGTTTTCGACATCTCGCAGACGGTCGTTCTGACGGCCGAGTCTGCCGCCGAGTCCTCCGACCAAGTCGCCGCCTAACCGGAAAGGGAAACGCCACCATGACGAACGAAGCCGGGACCGTTACAAGCGCAACGCCGATCGATTTCATCGAGTGCCGCCTAGGCACCTACGTGGCCAAGCTCGCCCTCTCGTGCCCCGGACAGGGTGCCCCGACGAGCGAGAAGGTCTGGACCGGGGGCCGCTTCGAGCAAGTGGACCGGAGAAAGGAGACGAGCCGGGGTTACGACGCTCGCTTGCGTGAGTGGACCCGCAAGGCCCGGTCGGTCGTGACGGCATGGAAGGGCCCGCTCTTTCGTGGGGCCGAGTTCCGACTCGTCTACACGGACCGTCGGTCGGACCCAATCAACCTCACGAGCGTCTGCGCGATGTTCGACGTAACCGCACCAAAGGAGACAACCAGCATGAAGAAAGCCACGAAACCCGCAACGGCCAAACCGGCCAAGGCACCAAAGGGCGAGGTCACGATCAAGCCCTCGGCCCCGATCCTCGTCACTAGCTTGATACCCAAAAAGGCCGAGGCGGCGACCGAGCCGACGACGGTACGAGACCTCCCGACGGCCCTCTACACGATCGGCTATGGCGCTGGCCTTTCCGTCTCGACCCTCATGGACATCATGAAGGCCCGGGACATCGGCTATGTGGTCGACACCCGCCCGAACACCGCGACCCGCGTGCCCGGTTGGTCTGGCCAGAAACTCCGGGAGGCCTTCGGAACCCGCTACCGAAGCGTACAGACCTTGAGCGACGTCAAGGCCTGGATCGAACCGGTGAAGTGCCCGCGGGCCATCTTCATCCGCAAGGAGGAAGCGCCCGGCGACTGCAATTTCAACCTGGAAATCGCCCGCATCTATCCCGTGACCCACCTCTTCCGAAACGAGGCCATCAAGGGAAACGAGCTGCAGCGGGCCATCGACCAGGGCGACGACTACGAGTGCGAAATCGTCGACGAGGTCGTGGTCGAGGCGTTGGCCTCGGCCGTCGGCTGATTGCTGGCCCTTCGGGGCCCCGACGCTGGTCGGGGCCCTCATAGGGTCCGCAATCGCAACCATCAAACGAGGGGAACGACGCCATGACGACCGCGAGCCACGCTCGAGATTCCGATTGCACGAACGTCAACACCGACGGCGCGTGCCTGGACTGCCGCACGACAGCCGGCGACCCGTGCGGCGTCTGCGCGGGCGAGCGGTTCCACCGCCCGAACTGCCCGAACGCCAGCTCCCAGCCGAACCTCGGAGGGTGCGGGTCGTGCGCCTTGGGCATCGTGCCGTGCGGGCCGGACGGCACGCTCCAGGCCTGCGATGACTGCGTCCACGCCGGCCGTGGCTTCGCCGGTCCTGCGAAGACCTCGGACGACGAGTACGCGCAGTCGTTCGCGTTCTTCGCGCTGCAGCGCCTCGAAGAGGTGCGGGAGATCCTGTATCCCGCCGACGACCCCGAGGCCGAGTGGGACGCCAGTACGATCGAGGACGTCGCGCGCGCCCTCGCGTTCCTCCGGCCCGCGAAAGTTGGGGTGTGATGACCATCTCGGCGACCTACAGCCCCGAGGACGACAAGCTTCGCCTCTACGCGAGCGCGCGGCTCGACAAGGAGACCTACGCGCGGGTCAAGGGCGCCGGCTTCCGATGGGCCCCGAAGCAGGACCTGTTCTTCGCGATGTGGTCGCTGGCGGCCGAGGACATCGCGATCGAGCTCGCCGGGGACATCGACGACGAGGACACGAGCCTCGTTGACCGAGCCGAGGAGCGGTCCGAGCGCTTCGAGGGGTACCAGGAGAGCCGGGCCGCCGACGCCGAGCGCGCGCACAAGGCCGTCGCCGCCATCGCGGACAACATCCCCCTCGGCCAACCGATCCTGGTCGGTCACCACAGCGAGCGCCACGCGCGCCGCGACGCCAAGCGGATCGAGAACGGCATGCGCAAGGCCGTGAAGATGTGGAAGACGTCGGAATACTGGCGCGACCGCGCGGCCGGCGCGCTCCGGCACGCGAAATACAAGGAGCGGCCCGACGTCCGGGCCCGACGGATCAAGGGGTTGGAGGCCGACCTGCGCAAGGTCCAGAAGACGCACGCCAGCGCGATCCGCTTCCTCGGCCTCTGGCGCGCGCTGCACGAGCCCGACAGCCTCAAGCGAAAGGACGGCCAGCCGACCACATTCCTCGATCGGGCGCTGCACGTCGCGAACGTCGACCAGGGTATCGGGTACGGCACATGGTCCGAGCTCCGCGACGGGAAGACGACGCCCGAGGAGGCGCAGGCGAAGTGCATCGGCCTGCACGAGGCAACGATCGCCCGCTGCGAACGCTGGGGCGCCCACTACGAGAACCGCCTGCTCTACGAGAGGGCGATGCTGGCGGACGCCGGCGGGACGGTCGCCGAGAAGACCGGCCCCGAGCGCGGGGGCGCGTGCAGGTGCTGGGCATCGCCGGGCCGGTTTGATGGCGGCTGGAGCTACATCGTGAAGGTCAACAAGGTCAGCGTCACGGTGCTCGACAACTGGGGCAACGGCGGCGAGAACTTCACCCGCACGATCGAGCTCGATAAGCTGACCGCGGTGATGACGCGCGCCGAGGTCGAGGAGAAGCGCGCGGCGGGCCTGTTGGCCGAGACCGAGGACAAGCGGGGATTCTTCCTCCGCGACGCTCCCGCCCCCGCGCCGCGGCCAGCGCCGGCGCCGCCGAAGCTGGACGCCGCCCCGTTCAAGGCGCTCGAGGCGTCGCTCAAGGCGGGCGTGAAGGTGGTGGCCGCCCCGCAGCTATTCCCGACGCCCCGCGCGCTGGCCCGGCGCCTGGCCGAGGCCGCCGACATCGAGGACGGCGCGCGGGTTCTCGAGCCGTCGGCCGGGACCGGCGTGCTGGTCGAGGAGATTCGGTCCGTGAGCGGATTCACCGCCGCGGTGACGGCCGTCGAGATCAACCGGGCGCTGGCCGACGCCCTCGGCCGCATCAACGGCGGCGGCTCGTGCGCGGCGATCCACTGCCGCGACTTCACGGAGATGGAGCCCTCAGACCTGGGGGACTTCGACCGCATCGTGATGAATCCGCCCTTCGAGCGCGGCGCCGACGTGCGCCACATCAAACACGCCCTGAGGTTCCTCCGCCCGGGCGGCCGCCTCGTCGCGGTGTGCGCCGCCGGCCGGCGCGAGGTGCTCGAGCCGCTGGCGCTGGAGAGCGGCGGCACGTGGGAGGACCTCCCCGACAGCACGTTCTCCGAGCAGGGCACCGACGTCCGCGTGGCACTGGTCGTCATCGAAGGGCAGCCCGCCACCTCAGCCGCGCGGGTCGAGTGCCCCGACGACGAGGCGGCGAACGATGTCGACCAGCCGGCCCGCGAGGGCGGCTCGCAGCTCGACCTCCTCGACAGATTGTGCGCGCTCACCGGAAATATGTAGACATAGGCCCCCGCGGAGGGATATGTAGACATGCAGGGGTGCCGGCGATGCCACGACAAAAAGGGAAACCGAAGGGCTACACCGCGGACGTCGGAACGCCCGTGTCGTTCCGCGCGAAGGCGGACCTGATGGATGCTCTCAAGGCGGCGGCCGAACTGCGGGGCGGAGGAGTGACCCACCACCAGATCGCCCGCGAGTGGTGCGAGGCCGGGGCCGCTGCCTGGCGGAAGTCACAGGCCAAGGCTGCCAAAACTCACGGCGGCGGCACCACGGTGCCACCATGAGGGCGGAGGTAACCGAACATGGCGAAGTCGAAAGGCAGAGCAGCGAAGGGGAAGTCGAAGAGCAAGGGCGGCAGCCGCAAGGCGAGCAGCTCAGCGGGCAGCCGCTCCAGCGGAAGCTAGCTGGCGTCGCTCTTCAGCGTTTCCACGCGTCGTCCCCCGAGCTCTGCCAGTACGTGGCGGGTGTCTCGGGGGACACGTGCTTTCTGAGTTTCAGCGCGGGCAAGGACTCGATCGCCGCGTGGATCCAGGTCCGCCGATACTTCAAGCGGGTCATCCCGTTCTACCTCTACCTGGTGCCCGGCCTCGCGTTCATCGAGGAGGGGCTGCGGTACTACGAGGACTTTTTCAAGACGGAGATCATCCGCCTGCCGCACCCGTCGCTGTGGCGGATGCTCAAGCACTTCGTCTTCCAACCGCCGGAGCGGTGCGCGATCATCGAGGACGCGAACCTTCCGAACTGGGACTACCGCAGGCTCGAGGCCTACGTCCGCAGCCAGAGCGACGCGCCCGACGCGTTCGTGGCCATCGGCAGCCGAACAGCCGACTCGCCGATCCGGCTCGCGAACATGAAGCGCTTCGGGACACTCACGCCGGCGCGCCGGTCGTTCTTCGCGGTCTACGACTGGAAGATCGACGACGTCGTCCGCGAGCTCCGCGCGGCCAACTGCAAGCTCACTGTCGACTACCGGATGTTCGGGCGGTCGTTCGACGGAATCGACTACCGATTCTTGGGGCCGATCAAGGAGCGGTACCCCGAGGACTACGCGCGGATCCTGGATTGGTTTCCCCTCGCCGACCTGGAGATCTTCAGAAGGGAGATGACGCGATGAAGGACACGCCGAAGACCGGGCCGTTCGCGCTCCCGGCGTTCGACCTGCCAAAGTTTCAGATGCCGAGGATGCCACGGCTCGACCTGCCGACGTTCGCGCTTCCGGGCATGCGCGAGAAGCCGGGCGCCACGCCTGACGTCGACATCCGCGAGCAGACCGAGGCCGAGCTCGAAGCGCTCCGCTCTGACTTCCAGAAGCGCGCGCACGCAGAGCAGGACCGGTTCACCGACGCGACTGACTCCGAATACTGGGTGGCCGTCTGCTTCCACACGCGCCAGCAGAAGGAAGAATTCCTGGCGGGCATGAAGCTCGACGACCTGGGGGACAAGTACATCGACGGCGTCGAGGCCGCGCGGCGCCTCAAGATCCTGCTGACGCCGGTTGGCGAGGTGCGGCGGACCAGGGCGCCCGGCCGAAAGCTGACGGAGTTGGCCCTGCCCGCTGACGACGAAGCTTGACGGCGCCACCCAAGCGAGGAAAGGCCGAGAAGAACGTCAGCCCGACCATGGCGATCAGGACGCGAGATTCGCGAGCCCCGTGCGGAACCCGTCCCTAGGGCGGCTGTCCCACATCGTTCACCTCAACAAACACATAGACCTCGCCGGCTTCAAGACCAGGTATCGCGTGACCCACGGGATCTGACAAAGGAATGCCAGCATCTTTAAAGGCGGCTAGCATGGCCTTTAGCGCCGGTAACCCCGCGCTCTCATCGCGGAGGCCGAGGAACATGCCGACCGTCTGCCCATTTTCGATCAAGAAGATAGGCGGTTTTGGCTTGCACCCCGCGGCGGTCAATGCCTCCGCTATCTGCTGGCCGTACCTCTGGCTTTCCAAGTTCCCCGGCACAGCTCGCACGGACACATCGAACGGACAGAAATCGCGGAGAAATGCCACGAACTTTTCGCGTTGGTCTCCGCTTAGTTTTCGCTGAGGAGGGGCGTAATAGTTGACGGTCGGATTGCCGTAGTTGTCTCTTCCTATTGCGACCCCTCCAGGTGCGTTCACCGTAATCGTGCGAGCCTCGCCGTCCCTTTCGTGATCCGGTTTGGTATGCCCACCGGAACGAGGTCGCCGCTTGGTCTCTGGCGTTGCCAAACCTCCGGAACGGCCCCCGAATCCAACTCCACCCCCATGGCCAGTGCCACCAGGTCCCCCTCCTTCGGAGGCACCTCCTGGCCCTCCGATCGCGCGCGAGATATCAGGCGGCTTTGGAGAGTGGTGCGCCAGGGCGGACTCACCCAGCATGACAAAGACAGCAATCGGAGGAACGAGGACGACCGCCCAAGCGATCAATCTCCGGCGCTCCGTTCTTGAGCGGGCGCTGAGGCGGTTACCGCGATGGTCCACGAGGCCATCACCGTTGCTTTCGTCGCTGGTGTCGCTTGGGCGGTTGGAAAAATGCAACCACCCGACTCCGAGGGACGCGACACAAAGGATCGCGACCCAAACTCCAGGCCCCCCCGCATTCCTAAACTTGGCCCAGAACTCATGCACCGCCGAGGCGTCCCCAATGAGGCCTGCCGCCCTGAGTAGCGGGCCACCGGTAATTGCCCAAACCGCGGTTACAAGCGTACCGACGAATGAGACGATTTTGATCGGCCTCGGAGGCTCTCCCATGACGACCGACCCTACCACCGGCAGCATGACGTGGTTTTCGCGGGGGCTCCCTCAACCGGCGGTCACTCACTTCTCCCACCCGGGACCACTCCCCGCCATTGGCGCCCGGTGCTCGCTATTTCGGCTTGGGGCGAATCGGTGGGGAAAGGCCGAGCGATGCGTCACGGGGCTCCGTAATTACTCCCGGCTCCCGCGCCATACCCATCATGGCGGGGTGAGCACCGAGAACACGAACGCCCCCCACGCAGAGCAGCACGCGAGCCCCGAGGTGCTGGGCGACCTCCGGAAGTTCAGCCCGGAGATCGCCGAGAAGATCGTCAACTTCCTCCGCGCCGGCGCGTTCATCGAGACGGCCGCGGCCGCGGCCGGGATCACCAAGAAGACCTTCTACACGTGGCTCAAGCGCGGGGCCCGCGCTGAGACCGGCCTGCTCCGGGAGTTCTCCGACGCCGTCGCGGAGGCCCAAGGGACCTTCGAGGTCATGGCAACAGCCGGAATCGCCGGGGCGGCGCAGGATGGCAACTGGCAAGCGTGGGCGTGGCTGCTCGAGCGGAAGTTCCCGCAGCGGTGGGGCAAGAAGCTCGAGGTCAGCGGCGCTGGCGGCGGACCCATCGACGTCCGCTTCAGGGGCGCGGCGCGCGCGAAGCTCGAGGCGGCGATCGCAGCAGTCGAGGGAGCGGCGGCCGGCGAAGGGGACAACGGCGAGGCACCCGAGGGCGGCGGCTGACCCCCGGCCTGACCAGCGGTGGCTGAGTCGCTCTACGAACGCGCCCTCGCGACCATCGGCCCGGTCGCGCTGAAGGCGCACCTGCAGTCCGTCTCGGTCGACGAGTACATGGACGACCCCCCCGAGGGCGCCGACGGGCTCACTGCGTACGAAGCGCTCGATTTCCTGTGGGAGTTGATGGCGCGCCCCGAGCAGCTCATGCCGGAGGGCGACCACTGGGACACCGCGCTCTTCCGCGCCGGCCGCGGGTGGGGGAAGACCCGCGTCGGCTCGCAGGCAACGATCGAGGTGGCCGAGGAGGCCGCGCGCCTGGTCGAGGCGGGCAAACTCGCGCCCGAGGAGGCGAAGATCCACTTGGTGGGCGCGACGGCGGCGGACGTACGCGACGTCATGATCCGCGGCCCCGCCGGCATCTTGCGGTGCTCGCCCCCGTGGTTTCCCGCCCGCTACGAGCCGTCGAACCGTCGCATCGTCTGGCCGGGCGGGGTAGAGGCGATCCTCTTCTCGGCGGAGGAGCCGGACCGCCTCCGCGGCCCCCAGTGCATCTTCGCGTGGGCCGACGAGCTCGCCGCGTGGAAGTACGTCGACGAAGCGTGGGACATGCTGCAACTCGGACTGCGGCTCGGGCCGAACCCGCGCGGGCTCGTCACCACCACGCCGCGCCCGATCAAGATCATCAAGGACCTGATGGCCGACCCGCGGACGATCGTCCGCAAGGGTGAGACGAAGGACAACGCCAAGAACCTTAGCCCGAAGGCCGTCGCGAAGCTGTACGCGAAGTACGGAGGCACGCGAATCGGGCGCCAGGAACTGTCCGGCGAGGTCCTGGACGACAACCCCAACGCGCTCTGGAAGCAGTCGGAGATCGACGCGCATCGCCTGCGACCGCCGGCGGGCTGGCGCTCGCCGGACGACTCAGGGTGGTCGGAGGACGACAAGCCCGACTTCGCGAAGCTGCTGCGCGTCCTCGCGCTGCGCGCGAAGGCAACGCTCTCGATCCTGGAGGCCCACCGCATCGAGCTCGAGCGGATCATGATCGGCGGCGACCCGGCGGTGTCGAACAACCCGAATAGCGACGAGTTCGGCATGGTCTGCTTTGGGATCGGGATGTGCCGCTGCAAGGGCGGCAACCCGGAGCGCCACGGCTTCGTCCTTGAGGACGTGTCCGGCGTCTACAGCCCCGCGGAGTGGGGCAAGCTGCTGGTGCGCCTCTACGCGGTCTGGAAGGCGAACAAGATCATCGCCGAGATCAACCAGGGCGGCGCGCTGGTTGAGTCGAACCTCCGGGCGACCGAGGGCGGCCAGAACCTGCCCTACAAGGGCATCAACGTGAAGAAGGGCAAGCTCATCCGCGCTGAGCCCGTGGCCACGCTCTCCGAGCAGGGGATGATCCACTTCGTCGGCAGCTTCCCGAAGCTGGAGACCGAGCTCACGACGTGGGACCCCCAAGACCAGAGCGCGAAGAGCCCCAACCGCCTCGACGCGATGGTGTTCCCCGCGACCGAGCTCATGATCGAGGGCGGCGTGGCGAGCTTCGCGGGCATCCCGCAGATCACCTCGTCTTTCCGACGGGACTGACCGGGTGCCCGCGGGCGGGACTCAGCGGAGGGGACCGGGTCGTGACCCGCGCTTTACAACTCGCGCGCCGATCTGACGAGGGCGAATGAACAAAAAAGCCATGGGCGGGAGCGTTCCAGGGGACGAGGGCGAGGAGGACTACGTTCAGGCACGCCGACCTGGACGCCATCCAGAGGAGGCCGGGACATGCTGTATCATCGTCGAGTGCGGTTCCTGACTCATCTCATATTCCTGGCGATGGCGTGTTCGACGGGGGGATGTGAAAAGGTCTGGCGAATCATCAGACTGTCGCCGACCTTCGCAAATGGCGACTACATCGTGACGAGTGAGATCGAGTCATCGGACAAGGAATGTCGGAAGTTGCGCGAGCTGTATAACCCGGTCTGGATCAAGCGGATGAGCTGTGCGGCATCGGATAAAGGCGGCGACATTGTCGGGGCGAGTTGTGTCGAAAACGGGCCTCGATCCCTGGACGTAGACCAAGAGTTCACCACCTTCATGTACGCGAAGGAGAACAATTGGATCGGTACGGGTCCGGCCGCGTTATTCAAGGGCGACCACAGGCTGACCAACAAGGATATCGACCGAGTGTGGTCGGAGCGCGCATGCACGACGAAGCTTACCCTCAGCAAATTATGAAGGCTGAGGCGATCCGTCCAGCCCGTTCCAAAACTGACGCCCACACCCGCGCCTACCCCATCGTCCTGGGGTGGCGCGGCCGGACACCCAAGCCCTAACCCAGTTCCCTGTAACCTGGCCCCTCTACCGGGAGCACCAGCGGCGCTGGGAGATCGACCAGATCCTGCGCCTGCACGACGGGGGCTACTTCGCGGCCTCGGCCGGCCTGGTCGACGAGATGATGACGGACGACCGGATCGCCGGGGTGACCGACCAGCGTGCGTCGGCCCTGCTGTCGAAGCCCTTCGAGTTTCGCCCGTCGGGTGACTCGGAAGACCACCTCGGCATGAAGGAGCTGCTCGGCGGCGACGGGCAGGACATTCAGGGCCTGTGGCGGCAGATGGCCAACACCGCCGCCCTCCGCGAGGTGATGGGGTGGGGCTGGTACATCGGGATCGGTCTCGCCGAGATCGTCTGGCTCAAGAACCCGCGCGCGGAGTACGGGCAGAAGTGGCTTCCGCGGCTCGTTCCGTACCACCCGTCCTGGATCCGCTGGGACTGGACCTACAACACGTTCGTCCTCAACACGCCGGAGAACGGGCAGATCCTCCTTCCGCGGCCGGACGAGCAGCCGAACGGCGACGGCAAGTGGTTCGTGTACTGCCCTTGGGGCGTGCGCGGAGGCTGGCGGCGGGCGCTCGTGCGGTCGCTCGCAGACAAGTACATCCAACGGAAGTGGAACGAGCGCGACTGGGCGAGGTACTGCGAGAAGAACGGTCTCGCGATCGTCGTGGCGAAGGTGCCGATGGGCGCCAGCAACGCGGAGGACAGGCAGCGCTACTTCGACTCCGTGAAGAACCTCGGGTCCGAGACGACCGTCTTCGCGCCGCAGGGCTCGAACGGCGAGGCCTCGTACGACATCGACCTGAAGGAACCCACGGCCCAGACCTGGCAGGCCTTCCAGGCGTGGAAGAAGGCGCTCGACGAGGACATCGCGATCCGAATCGTCGGGCAGCTCGACACGACGTCGTCGGCGAAGGGCGGCGTCGGGAACACCGGGAACCAGAACCAGGGCGACGTCGCGCTGAACATCCTCGGCGAGGACGCCGAGATCGGGTCGGCCCTGAGGCAGCAGCTCTTCGCGTGGCACGTCGAATACAACACCGGCCACCGCGAGCTCACCCCGTACTGCGAATTCCAGGTCAGTCCGCCGGACGACGAGAAGACGACCGCCGACGCGCAGGCCTCAAAGGGGGCAGCGGTCAACGCATGGAAGCTGGCCGGCGCCGCTGTCGACGTCGACGCCGAGGCGGAGAAGGCCGGCATGATCTTGCTCCCGCCGGAGAAGCGCCACCTGGCGCTCGCGCCGCCCGCCCAGCGGCGGGCGCTCCCGCCGATGTCGGGCGGCGACGAGGGCGCCGCGGTAGGCGAGGGCGAGCCGGCGGACGGAGCTGAGGGCGAGGCGCCGCTACCAGGCGAGCGGCCGAAGGCCCGGACGAAGCTGCGGTCATACCCGCAGGCAGTCCGCGCCCGCTACCCGTTCCAGGGACTGCCGATAGCCGTCGAGAACCCGAAGGGCAGCGTCAGGACCTGGCTCGGGCCCGACGGCCAGCCTGGGCAGACGACCATGCGGTACGACTACGGGTACATCGAGGGCTGGCTCGGCGAGGACGGCGAGGACATCGATTGCTACATCGGGCCCGACGAGAGCGCGCCCGACGTGCACATCGTCCACCAGCTCGCCGCGCCCGACTTCAAGAAGCACGACGAGATGAAGGTCTTCCTCGGCTTCGCCGACGCCGCGACGGCGAAGGAGGAGTTCCTCGCGCACCGTGACGACGCAGGGGCCTTCGGCGCCATGACCACGATGCCGCTGGACCGTTTCAAGGCGAAGCTGAAGCGCCGCGCGCCGACTTCCACCACCAGGATCCGGGCGAGGGCCGACTTGGCCGGCGCCGCGGCGCTGCGCGCGCCGAAGGTGGCCGCCGGGCGCGATCGCGCCTCGATCTACGTCGACCAGCTCGTGGCGTCCGCCAAGCGCCAGGGGGCGAAGGACGTGCGGCCGTTCCTCGAGGGCCTACTCCGCGCGGTGAGAGATGGGGAGGACTGGGAGGACGTGAAGCGGCGGAGCCTCCATCTCCTTCGGACGAGCAAGGGCAGTACGAGCGTCGCGCAGACGATGCTGCACACCCGGATCATGGCGCGGATGATGGGGAGGGCGGCGATCTTGGAGCAGCACGCGGGCGAATAGCGGGTAGGCTCAAGGCGGTTCTGCCCCATGAATGGTCCCGGCGGAAACACGGGGCAGGCTCCCGAAGTATGGGGCAGGTCGGCCTGCGGGTTGACGGGGGTCGGGGAGGCCGGGGTAGCCTGGCGTCATGCCGGATCCGGTCGCCGTAGTTCCGAGCCCAGCTCAGTTGAACATGGGGGCGATTGCCCTGGTCGCCACTGCCATTGGCGGGACCGCAGCCGTGCAGTTATCCAAAAAGTTTCCAAAGGTCGACAGGGGATATTTCGCCGCGCTAGCGGCGCTTGTCATCGCTTCCGCCCTGGCGTCCATTGCCCGCTGGGGGATTCCATCCCTCCCTGGCATCGACACCATCAATCGAGTCGCCACGGTGACGGGAATCGGCATGTGGATGATGATCATCGTCCATCTTGCAGTGACGACCAACCGAAAGATCGACACCGCCATCGTCGACTTGGCCAAGCAGATCGGCGTAAGCGCATCCGGATTGGAAGCAAAAATAGGCCAGCGTGCGGCCAAAGACTCCGTCGCATCCATGTTGGATGCCTCGCGGAAAGAGATGCAGTCGGTGATCGATAGCAACAGGGTTGAACTCATTCAAGCGCTCTTGGCCGACGCCCAGCGGGCCATGGCCCTGCACGGCGAACTACAGGACAAGGTTGATGTACTTCGAAGGGGACAGGACGCCATCAGGAGATCCCTCAGGCCAGAGACCGACGTGGAAGCGATCAAAAACGCCCTTGCGGGGAAGAAACTCCCCTAGTCTAGGCTTCCCTGGCTTTCTTCCGCGCGGGACTTGTTGCGCCAGTCCTTGTGGGCTTGGCGCCCGCTGCATCGTCGGTGTCCCGCTTCAGGTACTCGACCATGTCGGCAACCTCTGGCAATTCCTCGGCTGGCGGCCCGTCGATGCCCGGCAGTGTCAGCGTCTCGCCGGTCTTTCTCTTGTCCCGCGGGCCGGTCTTCAGGGCATCCTTTACGAGCGGCAGATCTAGACGCCTGTGCTCCTCGATGATCTCTTGGATGGTCACGATCTGGATCCTGTCGTAATCGCGCTCCATGAGTTCGTGTCGATATTGGCCCGCCGCCTTCGCCTCGCCGATCATGGGGGCGGTTGCCTTTGCAAGAGTAATCAGCGTGGCCATCTCCGCTCCCTCGCGTTGCATGTCGCCGCGCAGTTTGGCGATGTCCCCCCTGTTCACGATTCCGGACTTGACCTGGATCACCATGGCGGCGTTGGCGGCGGCGCCGGTCAAGAAGTAGACCCGGCCATCGATTCCGCCATCTGCACCTTTCTTCTCGTTGATGAGCGCCCGGTTGCTCGTGTACGTGAGAACGGCCCACTTCTCGAATTCCTTCCGGACCCGATCGTCACGCTTGTGCGCGAGAGCGACAGCGGACTCCATGTCGCGAGGAATGCCCGTCTGGTTGATGCGCGGCTCAAGATCTTTCCACGCATCCGGGCCGACCTGATCTTCGAGTCGCTTCAGAACCAGCGAGATAGATTGGTAGGTGATGTCGATCCCAATCCACTTGCGTCCCAGTTTCTCCGACGCGGCGATGGTGGTTCCACATCCACAGCACGGATCAAGGACCACACCGTCGGGCGGACAGGAAGACTCGATTATGCGGGCGAGCAGCCCTAGCGGTTTCTGAGTCGGATAGCCAAGCCGCTCGGGTGCGGTCGGACCGAGCCACATAACGTCTTGATCGATACCGTTCTCGTCCTGGCCCGCATAGTAACCCTGCGTATACGGCTGATAGGCCCACAGGTCTTGGTAAGCAGTGCCTGCTTCGGAGTCGTCCAAATATACCTTCAGCATTGGAATGTTGCCCTGAGTCTTTGGGAGGGCGATGTACCCGGCGGCCAACAATGCGTCAAGCTTCTTGCGTGTAGGAAGAGAGTTGTCGATTCCCAGTCGAGCGCACAACTTGCGGGGCGGCGCCCATGCCCGATTGCGTTCTGTCGGATTGAATCCTTGCCATGGTTCTCCTGAATCGCCTCCGCGAGGCCCAGGGCCGCACGGGTTCTCAAGTTTGTAGCGGCCCCGGGCGTCTTCCTTGTCGAAGCGCTCTTCGATGTGACGCCGTGGGAGCGTTGTGAAGCGAGGGACGAAGTACACATCGGGTCCTTTTGAATAGAAGAGCAAGATGTCGTGAATGCGACCGAAGCGGTTCGAGTCGTTGTGCGCGTTTGTTCGTCGCCAGACGATCTCGTTGCGAAAGTCTCCTCCCTGCGAACAGAAGACAGCGTCGCAGATCAACTTTAAGTAGTGACTCGATGTTGGGTCGCAGTGTAGGTAGAAGCTGCCGGTCGTCTTCAGGACGCGGCATATCTCGGTGATTCGTGTCGACATGCCTACGAGGTACGCAAAGAGGCTGCTCTCACCCAGCACCTTCTGTAGGCCGCGTACTAATTCTACGAGCTGCTTTGAGTACCGTCCGTGGTCGTTTCCGAGGATTTCCCGATGCGCGGAACGTGCGTGATCGTCCCACTTCCACAGTGTCGATAAAGGCCTGTGCTTGGGCGCGATCCTCGCCGATGTTTCGATAGATCTGGTTGTAGTTCCGCTTGGAGTTGAACGGCGGGTCCATATAACAGAGGTCGACGGACTCGTCCTTGATCCGCCTCTGGTCCCGCAGGACGTCTAGGTTGTCGCCGTAGAACAACACGTGATCCGGTTTTCTGCTTGGCGGGCGTCCCGTTGCCCGCTGCGGCGCCTTCCTGTGCTCCATGTCGGATATGGTCGCACTCAAGAATACAGGTAGTCAAAATAACTACCAATACCGCCACGGCGCGGCATTTCATCCGAGTGTCGCGGATCGCCCGTCCTGCCCGGTATTCCGCCCTCACGCGATTGGTCAGCGCGATCGGCGCGCGACTCAAAGTCCAAGCTCCTTCGGTGGACGAAGGGGATGATTCGCGAGCAGATTTTTTGTACCCTCGGCCCGAGGAGATCCGATGCCCAAGGGAGAGAATTGTCCGCACTGTTCTGCGCAAACCTTCCATCGGGTGGATGGCGGGGGTCGTTTTTGCACGACTTGCCTAACCAGGGGCTTCTGGCCGGAAGACAACCCGTCAGGGGGCGGCGGTAAGGGCCGAAAATGTGGCCACTGCGACGGTCACTCCCTCGTGCAGGTAGATGACCAACGGCCCGAGATGCGTTACTGCAGAAACTGTAAGGTCGTGGTCGTGCTGCCGCCTGTATGACGATCCCCTGTCTGGTGACGTTGTGGCATCGTTCCTGGCCATGTCGAAGGCCCCGCCCGCACTGATCCCCGACCTGCTCGTCGAGTGCGTCGAGCACCACACCAAGCTCGGTGCCCGTCCGGTGACCAGCCGCGACGTCAAGAACCGGCTTGACGAACTGGGAGCCGACTTCGGCGACCCCCATGGCTACCGCCTTAGGGACGTCGAAGACGTCGAGTTCGCGTCGCCAAGCTGCCGCCTCGTGAAGTGGAAGAAGGGGGCTGCCGACAGTACCCAGATGGTCGGGTACACGCTGGAATCGGATAACGTCACCGCCATCCCGGGCTGGCAGAAGATCCGTCCCTAGCGTGGACATCCGCGGGGTGGCTCCGCCGTTTTTGGGCAGACCTCCCCGTTTCTGGGCAAGGCGGCCTTTTTAGGCAAAGCCGCAGCAACGGCCCCGACCTCTACCGGGGTAGCCTCGCCTTCGCGAAGGGACACCTGGAACGAGCGCACGGCAGGAAGCGCGCGCCGAGATGCTGCGGGCGCTTTGACGGCCAGGTTGTCGGGCTACTTGCTTCGGCAGTTAACCTGGACGAGCGCGATCGACGGCTTCCCTGCCACGTCCGGGCCCGACAAGCCCATCTGCGCGGTTAGGCTGCCGTCTGGCCTGGCTTCCGTGGCGACAGTCGTCAAGAACTGGGTCCCCTTTGCGCCACAAATGATGACCCGGAAGTATTCGCTGCCTCGGCGCTTTAGTTCGGTCACCGAGCAGAGCATGTTCGCGGCGAACGGCTGGGGCAGGACGATGTCTACTCCGTAGTGGGCGGGCAATATCTCGTCCTCCTCCGTCTCCCTCTTTCCGTTGAAAGCCTTGAGGGGATGATCGGGCGATCCGCCTACCGTCCCGATGCAGATCGGCTCCGTAGGAGCCTTGGCCCGGTCCCCATGGCCGAGCGAACTGACGAGCAGGATCGAAGCGACGCTGATGGCTATCACGGGTCGATCTTCTCCCGGGCGACCACGGATTTCAAACCGCCGCCGACGGCCCGTCAGGAATTACTTCTAACCGGGGGCGCGTCGCTGTTGGCGACCGGGATCTCACGCCACGAGAAGCAGACGCAGGCCCGCTGCGACAATTGCACGTCTACGTGGGATTTCTAACGCAAGGCCGTGACGACGGGACGGAGCGAGGGTCGATGAAAGGCTACAGACCGAGTCGGTCCCGCAGCACTTCCCCGACGTCCTTGCTGTAGGCGTCTGGGTCGGGCTCCCAGTCCTCGCCGCGCACGCTGGGCGCGCCCCCGAAGCCGTCGTCGGGCTCGTTCTCGAGCTTGGGCGACGCCTCCGAGACGCCCTCGGCCTCAGCTTCTTCTGACGTGAGAGCGGCGATCTCCGTACGGCACTGGTGGTGGAACGGTGGCACGTGCCTGTTCCAGAACGGATCATCCGCGGGCAGCACGATGTGGCGCTCGTCGAGCTCCTGGCAGATGTCGCTCGTGTGGTCGTCCTCGATAACCCGTAGCGTCCAGTAGGGCCGCGCGTCCAGGATCTCCGGCGCCGTCATCGCCTCGTATCGGCCAGCCGAGTAGGCCCCCATCGTGTTCGTTCGGAACACCGTTTCGAGGCGCCACGGCTCCTCCCCGCCCCACGCGTCCTCGAGCCCCTGGCCGACCTCGGCGCGAAAGTCCACCAGCGTCGTCCCGTTCTCAATGGCGCTGTCGATGGCGTCATAGACCTGCTGCACCATGTCGGCCTCCGCCACGCCGGCGACCCAGAAGGCCCGCTCGCGTTCCGTGTCGGTCAGCGTGTCGAGCTCGTCGTCCGTGATGGGGTCGCGTCGGCGGAAGGCGTCGATCGCCTCGTTGAACTTCGTCGGGTCAGCCGGGGGCGGTTTCCCTGCGCCCCGTTTTTCCCGCTCGGTGTCCATCCGCGCCCAGCATGAGGTTTCAACCGAACCCACCCGGAGAAACCGACCATGACGACGTTCAAACGCCTACCCGCGCTCTTCCTCCTCGCTCTGATGACCGCGCTTCTCACGGTGCCCGCCTGCGCCACCTTCGGCCAGGACGTGACCAAGGACCTGCCCAGCGTCACCGCCGACGTGAACGAAGCGACCCTCGTCGTCTCCACCATCGAGACCTTCGTCGACGGGTACTTCGCGAACCACCCGAACCCCGATGCTCAGTTGAAGGTCGACCAAGCCTTCGCCCGCGTGAAGCTGGCGGCAGCGGCGATCCAATCGCTCGCCCGCGGGGCCGGCGACCTTCAGAGCAACCAGGGCTCGGCCGCGCTGGCGGAGTTCTCGAGCGCATACACCGACCTGCTGGCCCTGGTGAAGTCGTTCGGCGTGACCACGCCCCCGGTGGCGACGGGTGCCCGGATGGCCGCGGCGCCCGGAGGACTCGTGGTGCCGGCGGCGAAGGACCTCTCGCTGTTCAAGGGCCGGTAGCCATGGACTCCAAGCCCTGCGAGCGGTGCGGGACGTGCCCGGCGTGCGGGCGCGGCCCAGCGCTGGCGCCTGTCGCGCCGACGATCATCGTCGTCAACCCGCCGCAGCCTCTGCCCTACGTTCCAGCGCCGATGTTCCCTTGGCCGCTGGGTCCGATCTGGGTGGCCCCGCAGCCGCCGGCATGGACGTACACGACGAGCACGAGCGGGCTCTCGGCGAGCCAGCTCGGCGACCTGCAGGTCTCGAATTGAACCGGGGCCGGCTGCGCTTTGGCCTCTTCGCCGGCGTCGCGCTCGCGGCGCTGGCGAGTTGTGCCACGCCCGGCCCGACGCCGGTCCCCGTCACGCCCTCCGCGCCTTTCGTCTGCGCCGGGCCCACCAGCGTCCCGAACTTCGACGCCGTGGTGAACGAGGTCGTCCTCGCGGCGCAGGTGTTCGACGACGACGCGGCCCTGGCGCAGCTCGATCAGGTGGCGGCCGCGCGCGGCGGCGCGGCGGTGGTTCGCTGCGTGATCGACGAGATCTTGCCCGACCTCCGCGGCGCACCGATTACTGGGGTGCACGTCCAGGAATGGGAGGCCCAGCGACCCAGCGGGGCAGTACCATGATCGTCCGGCTGCTGATCATGGTCATGCTGGCGGCGCTTCTGGTCGAGAGACGCCGCCGCCGGGATGACGCCCACGGCACGCTCCTAGCGAGACGAATGGACCCGCTTGGCGACGTGACGTTGACCATCATCGTAGCCGCGACGATCGTCCTTCCGCTGGCGTGGGCCGCCGAGATCGTCAGGGCCGGCATTCGATGAGCAGCCGCATCGAGTGCTTCTGGATGGAGCCGACCGAGATGGGGCGGGAGACGCTCCGTCTGTACGCGGGTGAGTCGAAGTGTCCGGGCCCGTTCGGCTACCACAACGCCCGCGTCGTCGTCGCGGACGTCGAATACCCGAAGGACGAGCGCGGCCTGTTCGGGCAAGACCTTCCCGAGCTGCTGCACGGAGACGAGCGTTGGCCGCAGGCGTGCGCCGCGTGCGGTGTGCCTTTCGCCGAGGTCGATGGGCGCATCGTCTGGCAGCACCACATCGATCGCCTGTTCGCCGGGGCGCCCGACGGCAAGCTCTACACCAGCCGGGACATGCCGCCCGGCGCGATGTTCGACGCGACCTGGTGGGACGTGAAGGGTCCGGATGGGATCACCCTCTGCGTGGTCCTGCCTCCGAACGGCGGCGACGACAACTGGATGCCCGACTCGCCGTCGACAGACGGCCGACCGTGGACGCGCACCGGGACGGTCCCACGGGTGACGTGCAGCCCGAGCATCCTCACCCCGAGGTACCACGGGCACCTTGTCGACGGCTGGCTGGTGGAGTGCTGACGTGAAGCCGTGGACGAACGACTACGGTGACATCCCACGCTGGTGGCGCCTGATCGCGCCGCGGCGCCCTCGCCCACGCCCGTCGCCCGTGGGGGGGATGCTCCTGGCGCTTGCGGCGGGGATGGGGGCAGGGCGGTGAGGGAATTCACGCAGACCACCTTCGGTCTTCAGGGCAACTGCTGGCAAACGGCTGTGGCCTGCCTGCTCGACGTCGATCCGGTGACGCTCCCAGACCAGTCCATCTGCGATCATCTCGACGGCGAAGGAAGACGACAGCCGCCGTTCTACGGGAACCTCCTGCAGGTCTACCTGAAGAAGCACCACCGACTCGCCTACGTCGACAACTTCCCTTCGACCCTCCTGGACGTGCTGGCGATCCGGGACCCGGGGTGGCACTTCCTCACCGGAACAACCGAGCGTAGCGGCACGCCGGGCGGGGCGCCTCGCCACGTCGTCGTCGCGAGATATGGAAAGGTGGCCTGGGACCCGCACCCGAGCCGCGCCGGACTGCTCGGGGAAATCCGCTACGCATTCCTCGTGCCTCGGCCTCCGGAGTGGGATGCATACGTCGGGCGGGAAGACCCGTGCGAGTGTCCAGCGTGTTCCGCAGGGGCGTCCACGTGAGCGACGACGCCCACATCGCGCAGACGCTCGCCGACGACGTCCTGGCCGTCGCGACCAAGCTCGGCTTCGCGTGCCCACCGCTGGCCCTTGGTGCGGCTGTGGTGAAGACGCTGGTGGACGCCGGCTTCGCCGCCTATTTCCGCAGCGCAGCCGTGGTGCTGAACGCCCAGGTCGCGGCGCAGTCCGCCGGCATCGCGGCAGCCGAATCACAGGCGGCGACGACGGCGATGGAGCGCGAGCGGCGGAAGGCGGCCGAGAGCGGCGGGGGCCACGGGGCCGGGACGCTCAAGACGATCTGTCGCCCGTGCGCCGACGTGTTCGCAGAGATGATCGACGGAGGAGGGGTTCCATGACCCAGACGGAGGAAGTCGACCTGATCCTCGACCGCGCCGTTGGAGACGCCAGCCTCCGGGCGGCCGTGAACGCCGCGCTGGAAGCCGCGGGCCCGAGCCAGGCGGACCAGGCGGCGGCGATTCGAGGGGCCGCGGCGAAGTACGACGCCGACCACAACGACGGAGGGACGACATGAACGGACGTCTCGGAAGACTTCCCGCGAAGCACGACCCAAAGGCGCTGCGGCTCGCGCGCTACCTGACGCCGCAGCTCCTTGCCGCGCCCCCGAAGCGGGTCGACTGGCTGGCCCAGGTCACCGACCTCGGGATGATGAAGAACGACGAGCTCGGCTGCTGCACGATCAGCGCGGCCGGACACATGATCCAGGCCTGGACCGCGGCGAACGGGAGCCAGGTCATCATCCCCGACGACGAGATCGTCGCGGCCTATTCGGCGGTGGGCGGCTACGTCCCCGGCGATCCCTCGACCGACCAGGGCGCCTACGCCCTCGACGTCCTCAAGTATTGGCGCGACGTCGGGATCGGCGGCCACAAGATCAGGGGGTGGGTGTCCGTGAACCCGCTCGACCGCCTGCACATGGAGATCGCCGCGAACCTCTTCGGCGGCATCTACGCCGGCTTCGACCTTCCCCTCAGCGCGCGGAACCAGGAGGCGTGGGCAGTTCCCGGGGGCGGCCCGGTAGGTGAGGGCACACCGCGCTCTTGGGGCGGCCACATGATCCCCCTCCTGAACGATGGCCCGCTCGGACACGTCTGCGTCACCTGGGGCGCACCGAAGACGATCACGTGGCAGTTCGACGGCGCCTACTGCGAGGAGGCGTATGCGCTGGTCGCGGAGGACTGGGCGCCGCCGGGCCGCGCGGCGCCGAGCGGTCTGCTGATCGACGACCTGATGGCGGACCTCGCCCAAGTCGCCGCGTAGACCGCTCAAAATTACCGCCGCGAAAGGGCCGCGCTCCACGCTGGGGTCTCACAAGGAGCACCCATGGCGCTGAACCCCAAGACATCCGTTGCCTCCAGGAATCTTGCGTTGAATGCGGCGTTCGACGTCCTGAACGGTGGCGGGTTCCTCCGCATTTATGACGGCACGCAGCCGACGGATGCTGACACCGCGCTCGGCTCGCAGGTGAAGCTGGCGGAACTCACCCTGTCTTCCACGGCTTTCGCCGCCGCCTCGGCGGGCTCGAAGGCCGCTGCCTCGATCACGAGCGACAGCTCCGCCGACGCCACCGGCACGGCGAGCTGGGCCACGCTCGTCAAGAGCGACGGCACCACGCGGGTGATGGACATGAGCGTCGGGACCTCGGGCGCGAACCTCAACCTCAACAGCGTGGCGATCTCGTCCGGCGCGGCCGTGGCCGTGACGTCGCTGACCATCTCGCAGGCCGCGTAAGGAGCCACCATGGCCGACCAAGAAACGATGACGATCTCCAGTGCCGACGTCGGCACGTTGGTCGTCGGCGAAAACAACGTAATCGACGTGAAGCCCGCGCGTCCGAAGGTCTACATGTTCCGCCACCAGCACGCCGGGATCGTGACGTCGCACGTCTTCGCGGCCCCGCCGACCGACGATCAAATAGCGCCCATCAAGGCCGAGTGCGAGCGTCTCCACGGTCGCGCGGGGTGGGGGATGATCTACGAGGCAGAGTTCATGGCCACCGACGCGGATGTCCCGTCGTTCCCCGAGAGGGCACCGGCCGGCGGTGGAGACAATGCCGCATCCGTCTCGGCGCCGGTCATCTCGGGCGCCGGGACCGTCACTCCGGCGGAGTAGCCCATGCCCGCCGCAAGCATCGCGAGTCTGCTGACAATCGCCCAGCAAAACGGGACGCAGATCTCGAACAGCACGACCCAGGCGTCGATCATCCCGGCCGAGAACAAGTGGACGTTCCCCGCGGGCTGGCTCCAAGACCAGAAGGTCAAGAAGCTCAAGATCAAGGCCTTCGGCCAGCTCTCGTGCGTGGTGACCACGCCGGGCACGCTTCTGTTCGCGGTGCAGATGGGCCCAACGTCGAACATCGCGGTGTTCTCGCCGGCGGCGTTCAACCTGAACGTCGTCGCGAAGACGAACGTGACGTGGGACCTCGAGATCGATATGGCGCTGAGGACGATGGGCGCGAGCACCGCCGCGACATTCATGGCCAAGGGCGTCTTCACCTCCGAGGGGGTTGTCGGCTCTGCCGCCGGCGCCGCAAATTCCGCTTTGCTTCCGGCCTCGGCGCCCGCCGTCGGTACGGGCTTCGATTCCAGCGTGGCGAACATCCTCGACCTGCAGGCCAAGTTCTCGGTCTCGACGAACCCGACCAACCTGACCCTCATGGGGTACGAACTCTGGTCTGAGAACTAAGGAGCCCGCGTCGTGGCGGCGGCGCTCGCTCTCTGGAAAGCCGACGAAACGTCGAGCGGCACGGGGCCGACGACGATCCACGATACGTCGACCGGACCCGTCTGCGACGCGACGATCACCTACGGCGCGTCCGCCGTCTGGACAGCGAGCAACGGGAACGGGTTCAACTCGGCGACGACCGGGTATGGGATCACCGCGTCGCTCGTCGGGACCAAGGTCCAGGCCGCGCTCCAAGGATCGCTGACGGTCTCCTTTGAGGCGGTGCTCGACGTCACCAACTCGATGGCGGGATCGAGTTACGACGGCTACTTCGCACTGTTCCACGGGTCGTCGTACGAGATCTTCTCGCTCAACTTCAATGGCGTCCAGGGTGGCCTAATAGTCACCTGGCAGGACGGCGGTGGTGTCGTCAAATACGATGCCCCACACATCCCAAACGGTCAGTTTCACCTGCGGGTTGAGATCGACAACTCACAGCTGACCGGGACAGATCGCTGCAAGCTCTGGGTGAACAATGTCGCTGCGTTGACCGCTGACATGAACTGGATCGCCACGCCGACGATCAACACGGCTATCGACGCGGGCGGGACGTGGAGTGGAACCAAGGCGTTCATTTGCGGGGGCGCCTTCGGCGGTTCTGGTTCAAACGGCGTGTTCTATTTCGGCGCGCTCTACGCATCCTCTCCCGGTGACCATTCGACGGCCCTGCTCGCGAACAACGACGCCGACCCGAATGCGGTCGCAACTCCAGTTGGGACGTCCCCGTCTCTCGATCCGTTCCAGCGATACCTTCCGCTCTTCGGTGCGCTCTGGCCGCACTTCGACCTCTTCGGGCCTGGTTCGACGTCAATCCCGTCCCTGGGGTTCACGGGGGATGCGGCAGGGGCCATGGTGTCGTTCGCGGTCGATGCCGCGGGGGTCCTCTCCTTCGTCGCGGTGGCCGCTGCAGCTCCATCAACGTTCGCGGGTGCCGCATCCGGTTCCGAGTCGTTCTCTGGTATCGCGAGCGCGGCCCAATCCTCGTTCGACGACACGGCCCCCGGCGTCGAGACCTTCTCGGGAAGCGGCTCTGGCGCGGCCAGTTCGTTCGCCGCTGCCGGGGCGGCCCTCGAGAACTTCGTCTCAACCGCAACGGCCGCGCTGTCGTCGTTCACGGCGTCGGCATCCGGTAGCGAGACGTTCACAGGTACTGCCACGGCGTCCCTGTCGTCGTTCGCTGGTGCTGCCGCGGGGATCCTCTACGCCTTCGTGGGCGCTGCATCCGCAGCGCTGTCGGCGTTCGCCGCGGCCGCGTCGGGAACCGAGACAGCGTCTGGGTTTGGCTCCGCCGCCGCGCAGTCGTTCGCGCCGTCGGCGGCCGCAGGGGAGACCTTCTCCGGGGCCGCCAGCGACTCCCTGCAGCCCTTCGCACCCGCGGCATCAGGCGCGGAGACCACGTCTGGGGCCGGCAGCGCCGCGCTTGCTCAATTCGCGCCGGCGGGCTCAGGCGCGGAGACCTTCTCGGCGTCAGCGACCGCCGCGATCGCCTCGTTCACCGCGGACCTTGTTGGTGTGGTTCTCGCCTACATCGGTTCCGGGACCGCTGCGATGGGGTCGTTCGCGTCTTCCGCGGCCGGTACCGAGACCATGTCTGGATCAGGATCCGCAGCCGCATCCCAGTTCGCGGCGTTGGCATCAGCCGCCGAGACCTTCACCTCGAGCGTCACCGCTGCGTTGTCATCGTTCTTGGTCGCGGGATCTGCCGCGGGTTCCGTGACCGGGACCGGGGCCGCGAGCGCCGCAAGCTTTACGGCCACGGCATCCGCTACCGAGACGCTCTCCGGAGCCGTGGCCGCCGCGGTGTCCGCCTTCGCGGCGACGTTGTCGGGAGGAGAAACCTTCGCAGGTGCCTCCTCGGCAGCAGCGTCGCCCTTTGGCGGAGCGTCGACGTCCACCGAGACATTCTCGGGTGCCTCCTCCACATCCGCATCGCCCTTCGCCGCAGCGTCGGCTTCCACCGAGACCTTTGCTGCGATCGCTGCCGCGCTTCTTCAATCGTTCGGGTCGGTAGGATCGGCCTTGGGCTCCGTTACAGGGTCCGGATCTGCCTCATCGTCGTCCCTTGGCGTCTCGGGCACAGCCGTGGAGACCATCTCCGGATCTGGCACGGGCGCTGCAGGAACCTTTGCCGCCAGCGCTGCGGCGATCGAAACGGTCGCTGGGGCCGCCGCAACTGCCCTCGGCACATTTGCCGCCCTGGCCTCGGCCGTCGAAACCTTCTCGGCCGCCGCGACCGCTGCGCTGTCGGCGTTCCAGTCCTCGAGCTCGACGAGCACCACTGGGGTTGGCGCGGCATCGGCCCAGGCCTTCAGCGGGCTGGCGGCCGCGAGCCAGACTTTTGTCGGCAGCGCCCTGGGGGCGATGACTTCGTTCGGGGTGACGGCGCAGCAACTCTTCAACGCGCTCCCGGCCTGGATGTTGGGAGAGGCGTCTGGATCTCACGCCATGTCACTCCTCGACGACTCCACGTCGGAGTCCCTGATCGACCAGACAGCGGTCAACCAGCTCAGCTAGCCCGCCGGAAGAATTGTCCGGACGAGGGACTGGACCACGCCCCTGAAGAGAGCCCTGGGCTTGCCATCCTCGGGCGGAACGCCTCGTTCGAAGACCCACAGCTTCAGATCTCCGAGGGAGTCGCTGGTCAGCAGGATCGAGTCGTGGAACGAAACACCCCCCTCGTCCGACAGCTCGGCGAGGGAGGTGCTCCGCGGCAAGCCGAGCTGCTGATCGATCTGCAGCTCGCACTGGATCTGACCGGCGACCATGTTCAACAGCTCCGAGATGCCGTCGCTGATCATCGTCGGCGTGACTTGATCTGGGGGGCAGCCGCGGAGCGCCGCGGCGAGGGCGCGGCTGCCCGCGGCGTCGCTGGCCAGGACCACGCTGATGTCGCGCGCGCCCGGGATGGGCAACATGACCATTCGGCAGCAGATCGACGCTCCTCGTTCCCATTCTTCGGCGGGGGAGAACGTCGTCCCGGCGACCGTCTCGGTCACGTTCGACACCAGGCGAGCCAACGTCGCGGCGTCAGGGAGAGATCCCGACGTGGTCGGCCCGGCTCCGGCCGAGATCATGAATCCATCGTCCATTGGTGTTGCGTCCCCTTCGCGCGCGCCTGCAAACCGAGCGGCCCCGTCCCGATGAGCCGCATCGACAAGAACGGGTGCAGCTTGAGGATTGCCCTACTGAGGCCGGCCAACCGCCGAATTTCCCGGATACAGGCGCCGCCGGACCACAGTCCCCAAGGTGGTGACTGATGGCTGACTCGGAATTCGCGATCTGGCAGGGGGACCTGCTGCCGATCATCTCGACGACGCTCCTCGGCCCGGGCGGGGAGCCCGCAGATCTGAGCGACGCCTACGTCTACTTTCGCCTCCTGAAGGACGATGTCCTCATCTTCGAGGACCTCGCGGTCCTCAATGACCCGGACCCGACGATGGGCCGCGTCCGCTACGAGTGGAAGCCCGGCAATACCGACCGCCACGGCTTGTTCGATGCCCAGTGGCGGGGAGTCTTCGACGGAAAGTCGATGAGGTTCCCAGGAAATCGCTTCAACCGTATCCGGATCAACCGCGTCGTGTGATCCGAAAATTACCGCCGCGAAAAGTCCGCACTCCACCCTTGGGGCTCAGATGCGGTTCTGGCGGCGAAACGACAAGACGGCGGCCCTCCGGGCGGGTGAGTCCGTGCGAAGCCTCGCGGCGCTGACCGTTCGGCCCGTCTTCCAGATCCCCATGAACGGGGACGATCCGCCGACCGAGTTCCGCCTCTTCTCGGTGGGCGTCAACGAGACGGAGAAGGGTCCCTTCATGTGGGACGAGATCGCGGCGGCGACCTGCATGCAGTTCTGGGCCAACAAGCGGGTCGACCTCTCGATGGACTGGGAGCACCAGGCGCTCGCCGAGCCCCCGGTCGAAGCCCCCGCGTCCGCGTGGTGGACGCCGGAGCTCCGCGATGGCGAGCTCTGGGCGACGAACGTGAAGTGGACGCCCCGCGCCGAGCAGCAGCTCCGCAACAAGGAATACCGCTACTTCTCGCCGGCCTTCACGTTCGACGAGGAGAGCCGTCGCCCCGAGCGAATCATCAACGCGGCCCTGACGAACATCCCGGCGATGGATGGAATCGCGCCGCTCGTCGCCGCCAACGCAGTCGCCCCAACCGCCAAGGAGACCAAGGACATGGAAGAGCTGAACGCACTGAAGGCAAGGCTGGCGTCGATGGAGACGGAGATGTCGACGCTCCGCACGTCGCTCGCGGCGAAGACCGAGGAGTGCGCGGCGTTGACCGTGCGCCTCTCCGCGATGGGCGACGACGACAAGGAGACCTGCCGCGTTGCGGGCCTGAAGTTCGACGCGCCGAAGGCCGAGCGGCTCTCCGCCGTGGCCGCGCTGGCCGCGACTTCGGCGAGGCTCCGCGAGGTCACCGGGCAGACGACCGACGCCGGCGCCCTGGCGACCCTCACGGTGTGGAAGGCCGACTCGGCGGCCGTCGCGCAGCTGCGCGCCGATGCGACCGCGCTCGAAGAGCGCACCGTGGCGTCCGAGCTGAAGTCGCTGCTCGAGACGGGGGAGGCGGAAGGAAGGATTCCCCCGGGCGCCGACCACCCGATCCGCAAGTCCGTGATGGAGGCGTTCCTCGGGATGGGCGGCGGCAAAGCGAGCTCCGCCGGAATCGTCTGGCTGAAGGCTCACATCCCGACGATGGCGAAGGTCGTCGAGGGGACGGCGACCTCTGCCGCCGGTGGGGGCGCGAGCCCCGACTCGAAGCAGAGCACGACCCTGTCGCACCACGCGATGTTGGCCGGCGTGAAGCCGGAGAGCATCGCGAAGGCCGTGGAGCGGCTGCGCACCACGGTCCCGATGGACCGTCGGTAATCGCCCGCGAATTCAACCGGACCTCGTCTCTCTCTCCTGAAAGGCAAATCACATGAGCGCTCTCACGGCACACCGGACCGACATCGAGAACAAGGGCCCGATCATCAACACGATCGGGTACAAGGCGAAGGCCTCGAAGGTCTTCTACAACGGCGCCATGGTGGCCGTGGATGCGACCGGCTACCTGGTCCCGGCCGCGGCGACCGCCGGCCTTCGTGTCGTGGGCATCTGCGACCTTGCGAACAAGGACAAGGTCGACACCACCGGGACCTCGGACGGCGACGTCACGATCAAGGTCTTGACGGGACTCTTCCCGATGCACATCGGGACGAGCACCGACGCGGTGACTCAGGCCGACCTCACCAACGACGTCTTCGTCCTCGATGACAACACGATCAGCCGGCTTGCTGGCGCGGGGCGTCCGACCGCGGGGCAGTTGTTCGCGGTCGTCGGCTCGCTGGCGTGGGTTGGGATCGGATTCGCGACTCCGCACACCGCGAACAGCGCCGGGTCCGGCACCGCCTACCAGGGCAAGGGCTCGGTCGAGGCGGTCTCCGCCGCGGGAGCGCTCAGCGTCAACACCGAGATCACGACTCTCGCTGTGACCGGGGTGACGGCCTACACGCTCCCGAATGGTCTCTTCCTCGGCCAGCGAAAAACGGTCGTCGTCGTCAGCGCCGCGTCGTCGCCGAACGGAACGATCACTCCGGCGACGCCTTCCGGATTCGCGACGGTCACCGGCCTCAGCGCCGTCGGGGCCATGGTCGAGCTCATCTGGGCCGGGGCCGGCGCCTGGTACTTGGCGTCGCGGTTCGGCAACACCCTGACCTAGTCGCAGAAGGCCAACCGTCATGATCATCGCATTCGCGGAATTGTCAGGGGCAGGGAACAGCTTCGCCTCGGACAGCGGTGGGGTGCCCGCGTTTTCGGTGAGCCTCCGGGTGACCGCGGACGACGGCACGTACAACCCGAACACGACGCTCACCGTGACCGTTCCGGCTGGCTCCAGGACCAGCGAGTTCAACGAAGCGCTCGTTCAGGCCATCAAGACCTGGGTGGATGGTCAGCACGGCTGGGACATCGATCCGAAGAACATCTACTTCCAGCCCTTCGCGAACGGCGCCTGACGCAGCGGACTGAACCACTCCCCATCAACGACACGCAACACGGAGACACCGACATGGTACCCATCAGCCAGAAGCTCCAGGACGCCGCAATCGTCTACAACGCGGCCTTCGCCGAGGGCGTCGAAGCCCTCAAGCAGGGCGTCGACATCACGTGGCCTGGCAAGACCGAGAAGGTCACCATGCCGGGGACCGAGGAGTCCGTCCACGGGTTCCTCTGCGAGATGCCGCTCTTCAAGAAGTGGAGCGGGTCCCGCGACTTCAAGCGGCCGAAGACCGGGTCGTACAGCCTGAAGGTCGATCTGTACGACGTCTCTTGGTCGATCGGCCGTGACGACCTGCAGTTCGATCGCTGGGGCCTCTTGACCCCAACGGTGCGCGGCTACGGCGTCGCGCAGGCGCGGTTCTACGAGGATCTCGTGACCGACCTCCAGGCGGCGGGGAAGACCACCACCTGCTTCGACGGTCAGAACTTCTACGACGTCGACCATCCGCAGGGCCTCGACGGCTCGGGGTCGATCTTCAAGAACCTGTGGACTGGGATGGCGCCGACGATCGACAACATCACGACCGTCTTCCAGTACATGTGCCAGATCAAGGACGCGAACGGGAAGCGCTTCGGCATCCGCCCGAACGTGTTCGAGTACGGCCCGGGCTACATGAACTACGCCCGGCTCGCGTTCAACGCCGAGCTCATCGCTCAGGCGGTCAGCCAGACCGGCGTGATGGATCAGGTGAGCAGCGTCGTGGCCGCCGCGAGCCAGAGCAACGTCGCTCCCTTCCGCGGCCTCGTCACGCCGATGCTGAACCCGAACCTCGAGGACGGCGTGTGGTACTTGCACGACACGCGGGTGATGAAGCCCTTCCTCCTGCAGGAGGAGACGCCTCCCACCGGTCTGATGTCGATGACCGACCTGACGAACCCGGCCGTCTTCATGAACCGCGAGTTCTACTTCGCGGCCGAGGCCCGCGCCGGCGCCGGCGTCACGCTGCCGCACCTCTCTTCGCGCGTCGAAGAGGCCTAGCAGGTCGCGGGGCGCCGGCTGATGCCGGTGCCCCGCTCCTCTCTCCGCTCCCCTGAAATTCGCTTCGAAAGGACTCCATGTTCGCCACCGTACGAGGATCGAACCCTGGGTACAAGGGACGGACGCGCGCCGGGCGATTCTTCCCGAACGACGTGTCGCGCCGGATCGAGATCGTCCCTGACCGGGATGACCCGAAGACCCCGGACGGCACGCCCGATCCCGACAAGATGAACCAGGAGGCGTACGCGCTCCTGAAGGCCGACCCTCGCCTCTCCGTCATGGAGGAGACCGACAAGGTGAGCGGCATCTCCCAGGATGTGGTCGACCAGCTCCAAGCGCGGCTGCGCGAGCAAGCCGCCGAGCTCTCCGACGCGAAGGCTGAGATCGTCATGGTGACCGACGAGAACGCGAAGCTCGTCGCCCAGGTCGCCGACCTCAAGGAGAAGCTGGCGAAGGCCACCGAGCCGACCTCGCAAGCCGGGACTGCTGCCGCCGCCGCGCTGGAATCGACCGACGCCAAGGCCGACGCGAAGCCGAAGACGGACGCGAAGGCCGCGAAGGCGTAGTCGGTCATGGCCGACCAGGCCCCCCTCTGCACGCGCGAGGACCTCGAGGACTACGGGGCCCGCGCGGACGTCCTTCAAAAGGCACCGCCGGAGCGCCAGGACAGGACGATCCTCGCCAGGACGGGCTGGGTCTGCTCGTACCTGGCGGAGCGCGTCCAGCTCCCGCTGACCGTCTGGGGCGAGGACATCCGGCAGGCGTGCGCGATCGCCGTCGTCTGGGACCTGACCTCGGGGCCGATCGGACGCAACCCCGAGGCCCTGGGCGAGATGGACCCGCTCTACCTGAGATACAAGGGGGTAGAGCGATGGCTTCAAGCCATCGCCGACGGCGGCCCGATGCCGATGGTGGTCGGCACCGCAGCGCCGATCCCCCCACCGAACGCCGGCTCGGCCGAGGTTGTGACGAACACGTCGCGCGGCTGGCAGGACTTCGGCGACCACGGGGGGGCCTTCTCGGGCAGCCGCGGGGGGCGCTGATGCCGGTCACGGGTGACTTCGCCGCCCTGAAGAGGCTGATGGACAGGGTCGGGCCGCCCGGGGTTCGCGCGCTCACCCCGCGGGTGGCCCAGCGGATGGCGGCGACCGCAGACAAGCTGCTTGGCGACGAGTTCCACCAGAGCCGAGACCCGTACGGGAACCCTTGGCAGCCTCTGGCGTACCGCCGGGGCAAGCCGCTGGAGAAGACCGGGCGGATGTCGCGCTCGAGGACCGCCCAGGCTGACGGGGCGACGGTCAAGGTCACCATCGGGACGACCTACGCGATCTACCACCAGAAGGGAACGCAGCCGCACCAGCGCGCCGGCGGCGCGATCCCGCAGAGCCGCCGGGGTCGCTTCATCTCGAAGCGGAAGGCGGCGCAGGCGAAGGCCAGCAGCCAGAAGGTGGCGATCTTCGGCGCCTACCAACACGGGGGCATCCCGCGCCGGCAGATGCTGCCCGAGGCATCCACGGGAGGCCTCGGCCCGATCTGGAGCGCGGCCTTCGAGAAGGACGCGAACGACGTCGTCCGGGAAGCGCTCGGTGGGTGAGATGTCGGCCGCTCCGTTCAAGACCTGGTGGGAAAAGATCAAGCAGCGGAACGGCCCATCGTTCGAGGGCGACCAGATCATGTACTTCGCCGACGGCCAGCACGGCGAGTACCTGGGGAGTCGGCCGCCAGCGATCTACTACGAGCTCGGCGAGGACAACTACACCTCGATCGGAACGGGGGCCCGGCGCGGGGCGGCAAGCGCCGAGGACGATCCGCTCTTCCTCTGCGAGACCGTCTTCAGGTTCCACGTCTGGGGCGCAGATCCCGATCGCACGCACGAGATGAGGCGCGCGCTGATCGCCACCCTCTGGGAGGTCGGCAACGCCCAAAGTTACCGCCTCGGAAGCGGCGCATGGAATACGGGATAGGTGGTTGGAAACGGCTCCGCCTACGTGTTCGTCGCCACCTTGAGGATCCCGATCACGCGGGACCCGGAGGACAAGGCCGCGATCACCGGCTTCACGCCGAACGACTACGCCATCCAGCAGCCGGGAGACGAGACGCCATGAGCGATCTGAGCGAAGACCAGGACGAGACATCTGCGCCGGTCGCCGCCGGCCCGAAGAAGACCGTCGAGGAGTGGGCGACCGAGAAGGGCTTCCTGCCGCAGACCCGCGCCCGGAAGACCCCGGCCGTCGTCTCGGGGGGCTTCAAGGGCGTCGCGCTGGCGGGCAACCCCGTCGAGCACAACCCGGAGTTCTGGAAGTTCGCCGCCGCGCGCGCCGGAAACGCTTGGCCGGTGGGATTCGAGATCACCGAGGCCGACTTCGACAAAGAGATCGACGCGCACACGAACCTCGCCCACCGGTAACGGGAGACCGCAATGTCCAACCCACAGGTAAATCAGACCATCACCGACGGCGCCCTCGGCACACTCGGGCCGAGTTCCAAGCGGGTGCAGGCTCTCATCGGTCCATGCTCGGCCGGAGCTCCGAACAGCGTCAGCAGCTTCGGAAACCTCAAGGCGCTGCAGACGGCCTGCGGGCTGGGGGCGGTGGTCGAGGCCGCCGCGATTGCTCTGAAGGCTGGGCCCGTGCTTGTGGTGCCGGCGCTTCCGTCTGTGGCGAGCTCCGTCGGGTCGACGACCCTCGTGGGCAGTGGTACCGGCACGGTCACGCTCGGGAAAGCCCTCGACCGTACCATCAGCGTCAAGATCGGTACCGGCGGCACGCTCGGGACCGCGACCTTCCAGATCTCGATCGCTGGCGGCGCCTATGGGCCCCTGGCTACCACCGGGGCGTCTGGACCCTATCAGTACCGCGTTCCCGGCGCGCCTCTCGTCGTCCTGGCGTTCGCCGCCGGCACCTACGTTGCCGGCGATGTCTACGCCATCGCGCTCAATGGCACCATCACGCGCACGGGCACCGGCACTGCCACGTTGCTCAACGGGACCACGTTCGAGGCGCTCGACAGCTTCGCCGTGCAGGTCCTCATCGCCACGAGCGGCGCGGCTTCGGTGGGCGTCTTCCAGTATTCGCTGGACGGCGGGATCGACATGTCTCCGAACATCCTGATCCCGTCCTCGGGCAACTACGTGATCCCGGGGTCCGGGGTCCAGCTGACCTTCGCGGGCACGTTCACCAAGGGCGATCTCTACACCGGGACGGTGACCGGTCCGAGCTGCTCGAACTCCGACGTGGTGGCGGCGCTCAACGCCCTGAAGGCGGACCCGCGAACATGGTTCCTGGTTCACGTCGTGGCGACCCCCACGTCGGCCTCGAACTCTGCCAGCCTCGCAGCCGCGGTCGACGCGATCATGTCTGCGATGGAAGGCGTGTTCCGCTACGCCCGCGCCATCGTCGAGTGTCCCAAGGACGACGACATCGGCGGGTCGAACACGGACGCGCTCGCCTTCACGGCCTTCGCCAACTACGCCAACACGCGCCTGAGCGTCGGGCTTGGCGACCTCCAGTTGGTCTCCTTGCTCACGGGCCTCACGCAGCGTCGCAACGTCGCATGGGCCTACTGTGCGAGGCTCGCGTCGATCGCGCCCGGGGAAGACGCGGCATGGGTTGGCCGTGGCCCACTCCCGGGAGTTGCTGGGCTCTACCGCGACGAGGCATCGACGCCCGGAGGAAACGATCAGCGCTTCGTCACCGCGACGACGCTGATCGGGGTGCAGGGGTACTACATCACCAATCCGGTGACGATGGCGCCGTACGGGTCGGACTTCAACCTGATGCAGTACTGCCGGATCATCGACATCACGTTGACCACCGCGCGCGGCGTGCTGTTGACGGAGCTCAACTCCAGCGTCCGTATCGACCTCAAGACCGGGTACATCGATCCGCGCGATGCCCAGCGGATCGAGAGCAAGGTCCTGTCCGCGATCAAGGCCGCCGTCGTCGCGACCGGCGACTCCAGCGGAGCGTACTTCACGGTCAACCGCCAGACCAACCTGCTCTCGACCAGCGAAGAGGCCACGACGACCAGGGTGGTGCCGCTCGCGTACCTCAAGCAGATCGACAACGACGTGGGGCTGCTGAACCCGGCCTTGGTCGCAGCGTAGAGGAGAACCAATGCCCTCGATCCAAACCATCGCCTATCCCAACGGGCTCGTCGACCGGCTCTCCTTCCCGTCCATCGAGGCCAACTTCAATGGGCTCGTCTTCGCCGGGATCAAGTCGCTCACCTACTCGGACGAGCTCGTCGGAACGAAGGTCTACGGGTCGGCGCCCGAGGCCATCGGGCGAACGCGCGGCAAGGCAAACCACGCCGGCGCGTGCGTCATGTACAAGGAGGAGTTCGAGAACCTCCGCGCGGCGCTGGGCGGCGGGCAGGGCTACATGGAGGTGCCGTTCCTCATCACGGCCACCTACTTCGAGGTCGGCATGAACCCGATCGTCGACCTGCTCGAGTTCGTTCGGATCCAGAAGGCCGAGGACGGACACAGCGAGGGTTCCGACGCGCTGGTCGTCAACCTGACGTTGGACATCTTCCGCGTCACCCGCTCCGGCGGCGACCGCGGGACGCTGCCCTTCCCGACGCTGTAGGCGCCGGATGATCTTCTTTCGTTCGATGCACCGCAAGCTCGACCAGGTCGTCGAGCTGCTCAGATCTCTCGCCAAAGGAAACGCCACCATGGACGCCGCCACCACCGCCGCTCTCTCCGATCTGACCAGCAGGGTCACCAGCCTCACCACCGTCGAGGCCGGTCTCGCCACCGTCGTCGACACCGCCGCCGGCATCATCAACGGCATCCCCGCGCAGATCGCGGCCGCGCTGGCAGCCGCGCCTCCCAGCACCGATCCGTCGCTCGTCGCGGCGCTCAAGTCGCTGGGTGACTCGGTGAGCGCTGCCGGCGCGGACCTGGCATCCAAGAAGGACGAGCTCGCCGCGGCCGTCGTCGCGAACACGGCCGCCGCCCCGGCGCCCGCGACGCCGCCGGCCTCCGCTCCGGACGCCTCGACCCCTCCGGCAGGGCCGTCAGCGGCGTCCGACCCGGCCACCACCTCCGCACCGGCGGCGGCGTCCGAAGCGCCCACCGCGGCGTAGCTTCAATCGGCCGCCGAAGGGCGGCCTTATTGCGGAATGGGGGAAGGGCACCCCGCGGGCTTCATACGCCTGAGATCGCCGTTCAACTCGGCGTTCCGCTACCAACGAACGGATGGCGCTTCAAACGGAAGCGCACCTCGTACCCGAACTCCAGCCCGCGCAGGTAGCTTGGGTCTGAGACCTTCTCGGCATCGGGCCGGCCACGGGTTCCATCGTCCATCCCGGCGGCGAACTCCACGCTGGCGAGGAGCGCCTGGGCGGTAGCGCGGACCACGTCCACGTCGCCGGGCTGCATGTCGAGGCACACCGCGCCAAGGGGGGACACGACGGGCCCCGTCTTGATCCAGCCGCGCGACGGTACCAGGACGACGCCATGGAGAGGCGCGTCCGGGTCGACCGTCAGGCCGCCGTGGCGGGCCGCCTCGGTGGCCTTGATAACCCGCTCGACCCGAGAACGGGCAGTCTCGATGAACGCAAGCGTGTCGACCTCGAGGACGGGCACGGGAGGCAGATGCTCGCGCGCGGGCCTTGCGAGTGCAACCGCCCGTTCTTCTCGGCGGATGGCCACCGGCGGCTACCGTCGTAGCCATGTCGCTCGTCACCGTATTCGCGGACGCCGGAGACCCCAGGCGAGTGGTCACGGGCCTCATCGCCATGCCGAGGATCGGTGTCTGGCACGCGGACCTTTTTGCTGACTCCGACGACCAATTCGACGTGGGCACGCTGGTCACGATCGACATGGACAACGGCGCCCAGCAGTTGGTCGGCACGGTCACCCGGGCGCTCCTATACCAGGGGCTGCAGCAGATCCGAATCGTGGGCGGCGCCGCGGGCATGCAGAGCGCCGCCACGGCGAAGTTCTACGCCGCCGGCGCGACCACCTCGGACGTCCTGAAGGACCTCGCCACGGACGCGGGGGAGACCTTGGCGGACGACAACGACGCGGCCACCTCCATCCCTGGCTGGACGTCGATCGGGGGTGCGACCGTGGGCCGCCAGCTCGCCGAGCTCCTCCGCCCCATTGATGGTGCCGCCTGGCGGATCAAGGCCGACGGCACTCTTTGGGTGGGCACCGAGTCCTGGCCCGCGTCTGCCGTCCCCGATGACGAATGGGCCACCCTCGACTACGACCACTGGAACGGCGTGATTCACCTCGGGATGCTGGCGCCGACGCTGATCGCGGGGACGGTCCTCGGCCAGGAGAAGATCGATCGGGTCGAGCACCGCATTAACGGGGAGAAGGTGCGGACCTCGGCGTGGGTGCTGCGCGACGGGCCCGGCGGGGTCGTGGACCAGGACTTCCAGGCGGTGGCTCGGGGCTCCAGCCGGCCCTTCGATTTCTACGCGCTCTACTCGGGAACGATGAAGGCGCAGGACGGCCAGAAGTTCGACGTGCAGCCGGACGACGATCGTATCCCAACGCTGACGGGCCTCCCCATCAAGAACGGCCTGCCGAGCTTCGAGAGCACCGTGGCGACCGGGGCCAAGATGCTGGTCGGCTGGAGCGGAGGGGACCCACGGCTCCCCTTCTGCGCGCTCTGGGGCGGCAACGAGACGACCTCGGCCATGACCATCAAGGTCGGCACGCTGACCATCGTGGCGGACTCGATCAAGCTCGGCGCCGAGGACCTCGACCAGGACCCCACCAACACGCCGGTCGTGCTCGGCAAGTACATCGACCCGTTCACTGGGGCTACGGCCTTCGCCTTGGGGGGATGCAGCGGTACCGTGCTCGGCAAACTGTAGGTGTTGGCGCGCCCGAAATTCAGTGGTCGTTCCTGGCGCGAGTCACCGTTGACAGATGCCGTTGACCGGTACCGGAGACGCATTGGGCGCCGCCATCAAGTCCGCCATCGACGGGGCTGACCCGAAGGATCGCGACGCTCTCTTCGCGGCGATGGGAAACGCCATCATCGACCACATCGTGGAGAACGGCGTCGGAGCGATCGCGTTCGTGGCGGGCGTTACCCCGGGTGGAGCGCTGTCCGGACCGGGCAACCTCACCTAGCAGGGCGGATCGATTCTCACGGGCCGCCGCGGTCCGGTGGCACGGTCGGTTCATGGACACATCGACCACCACCGCTCCCGTTCAGACCGACGACGAAATCCTGGCCGCCTTCGAGGCCGACTCACGCGCTCGAGCCGACGCCAGGGCCGCCGAGATCAAGGCGTCGATCGTCGCTGCGGTGAAGAAGTTGAACGAACTGCGCGAGAAGGAGCCGGCCGGCGACTTCCTTATCGCCGGCGACGACGGCGGGCCGTTTCGGGGCGTCTTCAGAGCGCCGACGGCCGACATCTGGAAGATCTTCCAGCGGGAGCTTCGGAGCGAGGAGCAGCGCCCGCTGGCCGGTCAGAACCTGGCCGTGAGGTGCATCGTCTGGCCGGGACCGCAGGAGCTGGCCATGGCGCAGGCGCGTCGGCCGGCGCTCTACAACGTCCTGTCTGGAGTCCTCGCGGCCGAGGCCGGATCTGGGCAAGAGGGCTACGTAAAAAAATAAGGGCCCGCCTCGACAGGACGAAGGGCGACCTTGCCGAGGCGGCAGACTGCATCACGAGTTGGGCCAGGTCGGTCACGAGCCCGGGCACCGGCCAGGGCGAAAGTAACGAGGACGCGGAAGTCGGTGGTCTGATCGTGGCTGAAGTCCTGAACCGTTTGCGACAGCGCTGATGCCCGACATCCTCACATGGCTCCTCAAGATCGACGCCCAGGTTGACGGGGCGGAGAAGCTCAACGCTGCGCTGAAGCACGCCGAGACCGAACTGCACGGCGTCGACGCTGCATTGAAGCACACCGAGGGGGCGACGAGGGCAGCCTCCGCGGCGCACCACGGCCACGCCGACGCAGCCGAGCACGCGGAGGGCGCGCTCCACCGCCTGGTCCACGCCGGGCTGGAGCCCTTCCTCGAGCGCGCGAAGCAGATCGCAGAATTCGAGTTCATCCGGAAGGGCGTCGACACCCTCCTGGAAGCGCCGGTTGAGCTGCTCGAAAAGCTCAAGGAGGTCGGAGAGGAGATCATCAAGGCTTCATCGGCCGAGGAGCGGCTTGGGAAATCCTTCGAGTTGAACCTCGGGGTCGAGGGCGGCGAGGAGGCCATCGCCTACGCGGAGAAGTTCGCGAAAAGCACCGAGTTCGCGGATAGCCAAACCAAGGACTTCGCGTCGAGCCTGATTCAGGCGGGCGTCCCCCTCGAGGAGCTCGACAAGTTCATGGCGGCCGCCGGGGACGTCGCGGCCAAGAGCAAGGACCCGATCGAGGGCATGGCGGCGGCGATCGAGGGGCTGTCGCGCGCGGAGCTCTCTGGGAACCTGGACGGGCGCAGCCTGCGCAGGCTCCACATCGGGATCCCGCAGCTCAGGGAGCTGGAGGAGTACAAAGGCAAGTCCGACGCCCAGATGAAGCAGATCCTCGCGAGCGGGACGCTGACCAAGGACCAGGTCTTCCGCGCGATCGCCGGGAAGGACAACGTCGTCGGGGATCAGGCCGTCGAGATGTCGAAGACGATGAGCGCGCAGCTCGCGCACCTCCGGGCTCTGCCGGAGCAGTATTTCGAGAGGTTCTCGAAGAGCGAAGGCTTCGAGGCGCTCAAGGGAAAGTTCGGCGAGATTCTCACGAGCCTCGACCCAGATGGAGAGCGTGGGGGGAGGATCTTCTCGTCCCTGGAGCAGGCGTTCGAATCGGTCGTCGGCAAGGTGGGCGAGATCGACTTCGAGAAGGTCGCCGAAGAGCTCGCGACCGAGGTCATCCCGGACATCGAGAAGATGGTCAAGATGGCGGGGGAGGTCGACTGGGTCGGCGGAGCCAAGGAGTTGTATGGCGTCATCAAGGACACGCTCGGCTTCGTCAAACAGATGATCGACGGGATGGCCGTGGCCAAGCACGCGGTCGGCTTCGTAAGGGACGCCGCGAATGCGCTGATAGAGGCTAGCAGTCCATGGGAAATGCTGAAGGCGGGCGCCCACCACGTACTGCACCCGGAAGACGCTCTGGCCGAGGACGCTCGTGGCGAGGGCGGCTTCGCGAAGCAGGCGAAGTTCGGCAGTCGGCTTGTCGACTGGCTCTCCACGCCCGGCCTCGGGATCGCCGGCGACGAGGAGAAGAAGGCAGTACAACCCGAGGGCCCCGAGGGGCAGGTCTCGACTCCGGGAGCGCGGGCGCTGTCCCTTGAGATGCCGGAGGCGCAGGCCGCGCTGAACGCGGCGCGTGCGGCCTACGCTGCCGAGCACGGCACGTCGAAGTTCGAGGAGGCTGGCCGTAACGCCGCGATGGGGTACGCCGGCGGGATCAGGGCCGGCAAGGACGAAGCGGCCGCGGCCGGCGAGGACATGGTCGAGGGCGCCCTGGACGCCACGAACAAGGCCCAGGAATCCCAGAGCCCCAGCCGGAAGTTCCGCAAGGCCGGCCGGTTCGGCGGCGAGGGATACGCGCTGGGGCTGGACGATGCAGGGGACATGGCGGCCGCCGCGGGATGGGACGTGGCTGACGCGGCTCTGACGGCTGCGCAGGATCGCTACGACGACCACGTCGGCAAGCCGATCGCGTTCGACATGGACTCGGCCGTGCGGGACCAGGCCGCGCCCGAGCAGCCAACATCGGCCGCAGGCTCTGGAGGGCAGGGGGCGCCGAGCTCGTCGGCGGGGGCGCTCGAGGTTCCTGCCGCGTCGCCATCGCTGGCCGGGAGGCCGATCAGCATCACGGTCAACTTCGATATCGGGAGCATCTCCGGCGGACAGCGCGGCGCTGACCAAGCGGACGAGTTACTCGCGCGGCTGCAGGCCAACGCGCCGGGGATCGTCCAGGGGATCGTCGAGCAGCTCGCGATCGAGGCTGGGGTCTAGCGTGGGCCAGTCTCCGAACTGGGCAGTCAAGGTCCCGCTCGTGAACGGGCACATGTACTCGTTCGCGTCGATCGAATGCGAGGTCGACGGGCTCCTGTTCGCGGGCTTCGCCAGCATCACCTACGACGACCCCGTCAAGCCCGGAAAGCTCTACGGGACGGGCGGCGTGCTGGTCGGGCGTACCCCTGGGACCAGCAAGCCGACGCTGTCGATGACCATGTATCGGCGCGAGTGGGATTATCTGCGCGCGCAACTGTCGGGCACGGGCCCATCTGACGGCGCGACGGTCGGCACCGGGTCCTACGGGACGAAGTCCTTCACGGTGAGGGTCACCTACCACGAGGATGCGCTGCCGGGCGCCGGGGCTGGCGCTGGTGGCCAGCCAATACAGATAGGCCTTCCGATCACGGAGGCGGTGGCGGGTCCGGCGCCCCCTAGCAAGTTCGACGCGGGGGCTACGCCTGAGTCGCAGACAGTGACGGACGTGATCGAGCGCGTTCGGATCGTCGGCGCGTCGCAGTCGAACGTCGTGGGCGAGGCGGGGTCAACGGTGGTGCTGACCTGCGACCCCTGGCTGATCCGATGGGGAAGCGGAGACGGACGTGACGGCGTGACGAATCTCGCCGAGGACGCGGGCGTCGGCGTCGCCGGGAAGAACCCATCGGGGCAGGGGGCAGGCAAGGAAGGGCCTGAGCCTCAGGTCGGCGGCAGCCAAGTTGGGGCCGGCTCCGGAGAGTTCTGGTATGCGACGGACGACGGGTTCGAGGGGACGGACTATCCCACCAACCCCTGGGACGGCTTTATCATCGCGGGCGTCCAACTCCCGGGGCTCTGCAAGGTTTCGGCGGCGCCGATCCGCGTGATCGACAAGCAAAAGCCGAACGGCGCTGACGCCTCACCGCTCATCGATCGCGGGTACGGGCAGGCGAACATCGAGGTACAGGTGACCCTGTGGATGCCCAACCACTGGGTGCTCTGGCAAAATTTCTGCCGGACGTTCTGGAAACACCCGAACAAGGCCAGTACGTTCGAGAAGCCGGCTCTCAAGACCAAGCCACCGAACGATCCGCTGACCGGCAAGCCGAAGACCGACAGCAACGGCCAGCCGCCTGTGATCCAGGACCCCGCGGTGAAGCGCGAGCGCGCGGCGATCGATCGGGCCATCCCGAATACACGAGACGAAGCGCAGGGAATCTATCATCCGAGCCTGGGGCCGCTCGGTATCGGAGCCGCGATCATCTCCTCGATCTCGGTTCCTGAGCCGGGCCCGGAGCCGCAGACCTTCGTGGTCAAGATGAAGCTGGAGGAGTACGTGTGGGCTCCCCCGGAGAGCCAGTCGAAGGGCTCGGCGAAGAAAATCCAGGGCGCTGCGACCGGCGTGAAGGTGACGCCGCCGCTCGTCCTCGCGCCAGGCCAGAAACAGTCCCTGCCCTACAGCCCTGTCCCTGCCAACAGCCCGGCCATCACGCCGGACATGACGGAGTCGAGTCCGAACGCGAGCTTCCAGCCGCCATAGGCAATTTCTTGTAGGCTCGCTACCTTGCCGCCGACGTGTCCGGACCTGCGGTCATGCCCGGCAGTCCACGCCCGGCGCACTGGCAGGCGTCGAAATCGAAGGCGTACCGGATGACGTCGTTCTGATCTGGGATCGTGCAGGACATCAACTCGGCGACCATCGGAGACGAGCAGGTGAGCGGGCCACCGAGATCCTTCAGCTCGGCGCGAAGGGCGACCGTTTTCTCGTCCGCCTCTTCGATCTCGAACTTGTTGGAGTTGATCTCGCCCAGGTCGAGCGCCCCGTACTTCTTGGCGTACTTCTTTTCCTTGGCGATGTTCGCCTCGGCCTGCGCCCTTACGAGATGCTGGAGGCACAGATTAGCTGACACAACGATCCGCCGGGCTTCTGGGTTCTGGCGCGCCGCTACGGCCGTCATCGGGGCATCGTATTGACACCCAGCCGCCCTGCGGGCATCCGCGTCCTTTCGTCGTTTCGCCTGTTCCGATGCGGTGGCCAATTCGGAATCGCGAAGCTGGACGATCTCTTCGCGCGTGCAACCAGATGGTCCGCGGTGACCTTGTGGGCGAAGCCTTTCGCACATCCCCACGTGCGTAGCGCCGAAGCGGTAGATGTCTTGCTCGGTTGCCACGTGTCCGAAGAATCCGATCTCGGACTGCTCTTGCTCTTTGCTGACATGACGCGCGGCCTGTACTCGTGGCTCGTTCTGCGACAACCATGCGCGCTGTTCGTCGGGCGTCATCTGGTGACCCACTGGCGCGTCTCGCGCTGCGCGCGAATCCTGGGCCGGATCGGCGATAGCGGATGTCGGCAGCAAGAGCCCGGCGCCGATCACGAGAAGAAGCCTTGGCCTGTTCATTGTGTCCCGCACTGGTCGCAGGAGGAGACCACGTAAATGCCCTCGTCGTCGATGCACGGGTAGGCATTCCCACTTTTCTCACCGATAAAACACCAAGTGCGTCCATAACTTCCGATCGTGGCCACTGCCGTAAGCGTTCCGACGTAATATGGCTTACATACTACGTTCGTCCGGGCCAACTGGGGGTTCGTCGAACGAGAACGCGGATACTGACAAAACGAAACGGGAACCGTGGCTGGGTCGATGCACTGCGGACCCGGGGTAGCTGACGTAAACACGATTTTCGCGCACTTCTTCCCACCGGAACAAGCAGTGGAGAAGCAATCGCTTCCGACGATGTCACCGGCCACGCCACCGGCGCCACCGGCGGATCCCGCCATTCCGGCCGCGCCACCTACACCTGGCGCGCCGCCCGTCTGATCAAACGCGCACGTGGCGTTGAGTCCGTTGGCGTTCGTGAACAGCAAGCAGTGGGAGCCTGGGTCGCAGTGGTCGATCTGGTACTGGCTCTTGAGGAGCGCCTCGCAGTTCACCGAGGGCGCCCCGCCCATGCCGCCGCTCGCCACGGGCGATCCACCCGTGCCGGTCACGCCACCTGTCGATGTCGTCCCTCCCGTCCCCGACGTGCCACCTGAGCTGGCGGCATGGCCGCCCGCGGCCGCGCCGCCGGTCGACGTCGCGATCGCGCCTCCCGTCCCGCCGGTCGGGCGTACACCGCCAGTCCCGGCCCCGCCGGCGGCATGACCACCTTGCGCCTGGCCGGCTGCCCCCGACACTCCGCCGCTCGGCGAGCTCGCGGCACCCGCGGCGCCCCCGGTAGCCGTTGGCTCTTCGCCGGCGTGCCCGCCCGCAGGATCGCCACCGGCGCCTCCCATGGGCACCGATCCAGCATCGCCGCCGGTAGCGACGAGGATCGACGTGCCACCGCCAGCACTGCTACCCCCGCCTGCGCCAGCGCCACCACCAGTCGATGGCTGCTCGCCGCCGAAGGGGGATCCACCGCCACCGCATCCAGCGAGCAACGCGATCCCCGCGACCACCGACCAACCTCTCATGCTATTCATCGGGCAGCTCCTTGGCGGTTTGCTCCGCCTCTGGGGTCAGCCGGGTCAGGAGGTTCCAGCCTCGTGGCCCGGCGTCTATTCCACAAGCGTGCGCTGGCGGATGGGGTGCCGTCAAGCGTGGCGACGGTGGCAGGGCGTTCAGTGTTGTGCCTAAGGCAACGGTTCGGCCGTTCTCGGCCGGCGGCTAGGGGTCGTTCACGCGCCCGAGTGCGGCGATGGCCAACGCGGCAGAGAGAGTGGCCAAGGCTTGCTTCACATGCAGGTCAGGGCTTGGGGCTGGACGGTGACCGCCCCGCCGCAGGTAGCACAACAGTTCGTGCAGGGCTCCGCGTCATCCAGGCCACCGCCCCAATAGAGAGTGCCGGCGGCCGCTCCAAAGCAGATTAGCGCGCCTGGGATGCAGGCGATGTCCGCCTCCTTGCTCGTACCGGATGGCAGCAGGAACACGTCCGAGCCAGCGGGCCAGCCCCCGCCGTTTGTGTCGTCGAACAGGCGGAACGAGATCGTTCCCGCACTCGCGCATTGATGCTCGAACGTCCAATGCATCGCGGCCGACGTGATCAGACAGGTGTGCGTCGCAGTGCTGCACCAGGCGCCGGTCGGGCACCCGCAGTCCGCGCAGCACGTCGTGCTCGTCTCGCCGGCCCCGCACACTCCGTCGCCGCAGACAGGCGGGGGCAGACACGAGGCGCCCTGGCAGGTCAAGCCGCTGCAGCAGTCCCCAGTAACGGCGCAGGCTCCGGCTTGCTGGCGGCAGACGGGTGGAACAGTGCCCCCGGTAGCCACAACTCCGCCCGTTCCGACGACTCCCCCTGTACCGACCATTCCACCGGTACCCGCGACACCGCCGGTGCCAATGACCCCGCCAGTAGCCACAATTCCGCCTGTCCCGATTCCTCCTGTGCCTACGTGAACCGTTCCGCCTGTCGCTAAGACTCCACCGGTTCCGGGGGCTCCAGCGGAGCCGGCGACGGCGCCAGAACCAACCGCCCCACCGACCCCGGGCATGCCGGCCGTCCCGGCACTCACGGGGCTGCATTTGTTCGACAAGCACACGAGGGGATCGCAGCAGTCCGCCGTGACAGCACACGCGCCAGCGGCCGGTCGGCAGATCGGTGGCGCAGTACACGCATTGTTCGTGCAGATCAGCGAAGGGCAGCAGTCGGTGGTCACGGCACACGCTTCGGTCGCGGCCCGACAGACGGGCGCCGACCCGCCCACGCCACCGACGCCTGCGATCACGGACTCGCCACCAGCGCCAGTTGAGCCGCTTGTCCCTCCGAAACCAGGCAGCGCGGTCGTCCCACCATTTCCAACCGGATGGCCACCGCCACCGCTGTTGGCCCCACCGCCACCGCAGCCCAAGAGAAATAACCCAAGGCACACTGCTACTCGTCGCATGGTTGCCCTCGCGGTCACTCCGACTCCAGTCCAGCGCGCCCCATGCGAGCCGGGTGCGGCAACTGTAACCGAGCGGCGAGCCGTTCCGCCAATTGGGTAGTGGGGCAGTTTGAAATCGGCCGCCCAGGCGAGTTGCTTGGTCTGCGCGGAAATTGGTTCAGTAAGCTCCGTGCTCGCCATCGACGTACAGCAGTCTAAGAACTTGCTCGTCGCGGTGAGCCAGTAGTCGCCACTTCGACGAGAGACGGAATGAGAGCACTGCCTCCAGGTCGGCCGCAAATGGCGCCAGCGAGACTCCGATTTGACCGCGGGGGATTTTCTCGGAACCGAATCCCTGTCTGCGAGCGAGGGTTATCTGAGCCCACGTAAGCTGAGCGCGTTCGCGTAAGCCAGTTGCCAGTGCAGAACAAACGTCGTGGTCTGCCTCTTCGATGCCCCGGAGGTGCTTGAAGCAAAACACCGGGTGAAGGTGATTGGATCCGCCCTTCGCCGAAGTTTCGGGCGCGATGATACTCTTGCTGCCCTTGGCCTTGGGCGGCTTGACCTTCCCCATTAGGGACGGGTAACACGAGTCGAGAAATATGCCTTAAGGGCGTCCTGAGGAATCACGATTCCCTTCACGCCGGGGCGATAGTGGTCTTTGTACGGTGGTTCCTCGTGCGTCATCTCGCGAAGGCGCCATGCGGAAAATTGGCCATAGACGGTATGAACTTCGTTCATGACGTCGCAGTCTTCTGCTGGCAGCGATCCCGGATCGAACCCGACGGGAGCCGGAATCGCATTGCTGCTGTGCAGCTTGTACTGACCATATATCGGTGGACACACAGGACCGTGATCCCATGCCTCTATCCGCTCGGAGAAGAGCGGCGTGTCTCGCAGCGCGAGCGAAATTCCCTGCGCATAATAGAGAAGTTTCTGAAGCTTCAAATTTGAAGTCAGATCACCCTCGGCGTCGAGACTAAGAAGGTATTTTGCGGCGTCCGATGCAGCGATCATGGGTCAAGCCTCTTTCGTCTTCTCCACGGTCGATGGTGCGCTTGTTCGATCCTCGCGTCAAAGACTTCGCAGCATTTCGCGATACTACGCGATAAGACTAACGATTTCGGCGATCTACCAGACGTGGTCAGTCGCGCCCGTCGCCATCGCCGGGGTTACCCGGAGCGTCTGGTGGACGCTTGGCGATAGACTCTTCGGCGACCAAGGGTTGCCGAAGTCTGAAATTGCCGCCCGCTACCGTCCCCCTCCTACCGTCGGAGCATGTCGCTCCAGACCTGGCAGGAAACCCTCATCAGCACGGCCACCGATGGGGCCACGCTCACGGCTGCCGCAGCGGCCTCCTGCATCCCATCGGCGGCGAAGCTCGCCCCGAACATCAACTGGTCGGTCGGGAAGGCCTTCCGTCTGACGGCATCGGGACGGATCTCGTCCGTGATCACCACTCCGGGTACGGCCCGTTTCGACGTCCGGATCGGTGGGAACGTCGTCTGGGACAGCCTCGCGATCCTGCTGGATACCGTCGCCGCGCACACCAACGTGCCGTGGCGTCTCCAGATTGATCTGACCTGCGCAAGCATCGGCAGCGGGTCCGGCGCGACCCTGGAGGGCAGCGGCGAGTTCATGTGCGAGGACATCCTCGGCACGCCCGCGTCAGCCCCGAAGGGCTCTCTCATCGCCCTCTTGCCGTGGAACACCGCACCGGGCGGCGCCGGCGGCGGCTTCGACTCCACGCTCCAGAACACGTGGGACATGTTCTTCACGCAGACGGTGGCCACCGGAAGCATGACACTCCACCGGTACATGCTCGAGGCGCTGAACTAGCGGCTGGGCGATGGCGTCTGCGCTCGCGCCCTCCCAGATCATCGTCCCGCAGAGCTTCTCGGCGGTCGTCGTTCCTGACGTCTACGGGGTGGACATCGACTGCCTAAGTGGCGTTGGCTTCGTCCTCGGAATCGCGTCTGGTCTGCGGAACCTCGCCAATGCGCTGGGACGCCGTCTGATCACACCGCGCGGAGGTTTGTTCTACGATCCCGACTATGGGTTCGACATCCGTTCGTATCTGAACGTCGCGCTGACGCGCAGTAAACAGGGCGAGCTCGTGGCCGGGATCGAGGACGAGTGCAGGAAGGACGCCCGCGTCCAGAACGTGGTCGCGCAGGTGACTCCGATCGGAAGCCCAGCCGTGGACCTGGTGATCAACCTCCAGGTGACGCCGGCTGCTGGGCCGACCTTCCCCCTGATCCTGTCGATAGCTGACCTCGTCGGGGGACTGGCAGTTGCCGCATGACCGACGATGAAATTCTCGCGCTGGCCCAGCAGTACGCCGACGCCAGGAGGTCCGCCGCCGAACTCGCTGCTTGGCTCGTCGCGGCCCAGCCGGACCTCGACCGGGCAGAGAAGCTGTTCAAGGAATCGTCCGACCGGCTGCAGAAGGTCGACGCCTCCAACGACGCGGCACTGACGATCGATGTGATCATGTCCACCGCCCGGTACGAGGCCAGGTTCCGCAAGGCGGCCGCGGCCTATCAGGAAAAGAAGTCCCAGTCCGACGCCGCGGCCGCGGCGGTCACGGCCGCCTACGCCGCGCTGGTCGCGGCGCTGTAACCGCGCCCGGAAACTGCCGCCTAAGGGCTCGTGACGGCCACAGTTTCCCTGTGCCATCCGCCACGCTCCTGCAACTCCTCGGCGTCCCCATCGAGGACGACATCCGCCAGCAGCTGCTCAGCGACCTCAACGCGGCAGATTTCCCGATCACGGACTGGGAGAGCGGCGCCGTCATGAAGACCTTCGTCGAGATGATCACGAGGGGGGTCTACCTATTGGTTGCCAAGCTCATTCCCGTCATCACGGCCGGGGGGTTCCTGAACGAGGCGGACGAGACCTGGCTGAAGACCATGCTGGCACCCCAGGGCTACAACCTGACGGCACAACCGGCGACGTTCACGATCCAGCAGGCGACGCTCACCTGCGACGCCGCGAACGGCCCGTATACGATCGCGGTCGGGAAGCTCATCGCTGTTACCCTGGCCGGCAGGCGGTACACGAACATCACAGGCGGCTCGCTCCCGACATCGGGAACGCTCGTGCTCCAGGTGCAATCAGAGGGGCCGAACGACTCGACGAACCCGGCCTCGAACTACATCGACGGGGCGAACACGATGACCGCCCTCGTGACTCCGCTCGCTGGCGTCACCATCGACAACCCGGCGCTCGACTACACGCCAACGACCCTGGCGGGAGTCGGGCCAAATCAGACGGTCTTGCCATCAAGGACCAACCCGGCGGTGGCGCCTGGCTCCGGAACGATCCTCATCAGCATCGTGACGTCAGGTCAGGTCGGCGCAGCGACGTTCCAATACCGCCGGGTCGGCTTCGCTGGCGTCGCAACCGACACGGCCTTCGTCTCAGGCGGATATACCTCGGCTTCTGCGGCGATCCCAGGAACCGGGACGACGCTCGCATTCTCGAACGGACCGAGCAACCCGACATTCGTCGCTGGACAAATCTTCGCGATCTCCTCTCCGGGCGGCCCGATCATCACGCAAGGGCGTGACGAGGAGACGGCTGCCGCGCTGATTGCCCGTTGTCAGGCGCGCTGGCCAGCCCTGTCGGATGTGCCCACGATCGGAAAATACAAACTCTGGGCCTTCGCCGCCGACCCGCAGGTTACGAAGGTCGGCGTGGCGACGGACCCCGCCAAGTCTCTCCAGACCAATGTCACGATCGGGGGACAGGTCAATCCCCTCAGCGGCACGGTGCTCGCGAACGTCCAGTTCTACTTCGACAGCCGACTTGGCCTCGCGGAGAAAGCCGTGGTCACGACGGCGACCACATTGTTCGTTCCGCTCTCCGGATTCGTCACGGTCCCGGTTGGGACGACCGCCGCAGTGCAGGCGGCCGCCGACGCGGCATGGTCGACGTATATCGCCGCGATCGACATCGGCGGCACGGCGAAGGTGAGCGAGCTCCAGCGGATCCTTGGGGACGCAGTGAAGTCGGTGGCAGGTGCGGCCGCGCAGTACGACACGCGAAGCCTCGCATTCCCCCTCGTCGCCAACGCGCCCGTCCCGCCCGACTCTACTCCGGTGAATCTCGCCGCGACCGCTTCCCAGGTGCTCGTCATCCCATCGCCAACCGATCCCCCAGGCGGAGGACTCCCGAGCCAAGCCCTCATCTGGTACGAGGCGTAACCCGTGCCGAGCTTCGCCGACTGGCTGCAGCTCCTCGCACCTCCGTGGCTGCTAGACGACGGCGGCCGCGCGGTGTTGAGCACGATAGGCACCCAACTCGACCGAGAACGCGACCTCGCTCGCCAGGGCGTGATGGCGCGATTCCCCGAGGTCGCACCTCCGGACGCACTCCCTCAGATCGGCGTAGATCGCGGACTGCCTCGAGCGCCTTACGACACCGACGCCAGCTACGGGACCTACCTCCGTGGCGCGTGGGAGACGTGGGGCGGCGACCCGGTGCTGGCCGGTGGGGCTGGCAAGCCAGCCGGCGTGATCCATGCGCTGAAGCGCGCGGGCTTCCCCGTGACGTTCGCGGCGGCGTCGAACTCGGCGGGGGACATGGGGGCGACGACCGTGGTCTCGTGGAACGGTCGGTGGGCGCAGGTCGCGGCCGACGGCATCACTCCGATCTTCGGCGAGCTCGACGGTTGCCCGGAGCGCCCAGGAGGCACGCAGACGGGGTGGTTTGACGGGGTCGAGACCGAACCTTGGTCGAAATTCTGGGTGCTCCTGTTCGCGCCCGGTGGCACGGTCCCCGGTCTCTCGAACGATCCCGGGAACGTGATGAAGGCGCTGCTCAACAGCACCGTCGCCACGTGGAACCGCGCCGCTGCGACGTTCGGTGGGACCTTCGTGATCCCGAGCCCCTCGTGGAAGGCGAGCGTTCCCGGCATGCAGTCCATGCGGTCCAAGACGCACTTCCTCGAGCGCCTGACCGGTCCGCAGGCGTATGTCCTCGGGTGGCCGCCAGTCTCGATCGATCCGACAAACGTCATTGGGGCAAACGCCAAGCGCAGCACGCCCGGGAATTCCGTCCTCTTCATCGCACCCTCGTAGGCTGACCGCAGCGATGTCGACCCCGTACACAGGCAATCCCGTTGGGGCGGGACACGGGCCCGACACAGGACCGGCCCCGGGGCATTTCCCCACGGTGGTGATCCCAGAGAACGCGGACGACGATCAGGGAGCATGGGCGCAACCATTTGAGACGCTGGCGGACCACATCGCCTACATCGTCTCGAACATGTCGTCCTTCGCGCCGGCCCTGTTCGGCGATGGCAGCGACGGCGCGGCGACCGTCTCATTGGGATCGCCGCTGTCGCTGCTCGGGGTCGTCAAGAACTACTCGAGCCTGACGGTTGGGTCCGGGGGGATTATCACCTCGAGGCGATCGATCATTCGGGTGAGCGGTACGCTCGCGATCGATCCTGCCGGACTCATCACCGGCAGCGGCGCCAACGGCGCGAACGGCACTTCAGCGGCGTGGACCTACGGCAACGCGCCAACCGCAAGCGGCGGTGCCGGGGGCCAGGGCAGCGACGGAATCGGCGGATCGATCACCACGCCGTGTGCGATCGGGGGTGGGACCTCGGGGGGGGACGGTGGCACCGCGATCCTGGACGGCACCAACGGCGGTATCGAGGGCAACGGTGGGCCAGGAACGAACGGCGCCGATTTCGCTGCTGTCACGAACGCGGCAGGCCTCCCGCAGAATGCCGAGATCGCCTACCTCGGGCGAAGCGGAGTCGGCGGAGATGCTGGATTCGGAAACGGTCAAGGCGGCGGGGGATGCAGGAACGGCACGGCCGATGACGCGATCTCCCCCGACCTCCTGACGGCGTTCATCTACACGCCCGGGTACGTCTACCGAACGCGGTACGCGAACCACGGTGGAACAGACCTCGGGTCGTTCGCCGAGAAGGTTCCGCTCCGCGGGGGGGCGGGGGGCGCGGGGGGGGCCATCGGGACGAATGGGATCTTGACGGGAAACATGGTCGCCTTGAGGGGCGCTGGCGGAGGCGGAGCTGGCGGCGACTGCGTCCTCATCTTCGCCCGCACCATCGTCCTCGGATCGGCGCTGTGCATCCAGGCGCGCGGCGGCAACGGGGGCGACGGTGCTTTCTATACCGTCGGCGGACTGGGTAACTCCTCGAATGCGGGCGGAGGCGGGGGCGGTGGCCGCATCGCGATCTTCCACGGCGGGATGACCGGATCCCTGAGCGCATCGGCTGTCGCGGGCGGCACGGCCGGACACGGCCGCTACCTCACCTCGTCCGTTTCTGACGGACAGCCGGGCAGCTTGACCACCATGAGGGTCGCCTAAATGTCTATCCAATACACGGGGAACGCGGCGAATGCCCAGGCGCCAGCGTCAGCACCTGGACCGGGCATCGCCCCAATCATCTTGCTCCCCGCGAATGGAGATCCCGCGAACGGGGCGACCTTCGTTCAGCCCTTCAAGACGCTCGCCGACTACGTCGCGTATCTCGTCACGCAGCTCGCGCCGGCAACGCCGCCGTTTTTCGGCGACGGGTCGGACGGTCCGCTGACAGTCAGCGGGACCACGCCGCTGTCCGGAGTCGTCAAGAACTACACGAACCTCTCGATCAGCGCGGGCGGAATCCTGACCGTCAAGAGGTCGATCATCCGCTGCACGGGGACGCTGACGATCGACGCCGCAGGTTTGATCACGGGAAACGGCGCGAACGGATCCGGGTCGACTGCCGGCCAGGGCAGCGACGGCACCAACGGGTCGATCACGACGCCGTGCCCTGTCGGGGGCGGTACCTCGGGCGGCGCCGGGTCGGTTACTTCGTCGAGTCCCGGGTCGAACGGCAAGGACTTCGCGTCGGTCACGAACACGACGGGACTGCCCGAGAACACAGAGCTCGCCTACGTCGGTCGCAGCGGTGCCGGCGCCGCCGGAGGGACCGGGAGCAGCGGCGCGGCTTCGACGGGAGGCTGCGCGGGCGGCACGTCGGACGACGACGTCCTCGCCGACATCATGACGCTCTTCACCCCGGGGTTTGCGCGGCGGACGCGCTACGCGAGCTACAACAGCGGAGCCGACCGGGGATCGTGGGCAGAGCTCGTTCCCCTTCGGGGTGGGGGCGGTGGCGGCGGAGGCGGTGGAAATAGCGGCGGCGGGACCGGTGGGGGCGGAGGGGCCGGCGGGGAGTCCATCTGGATCTTCGCCAAGTCCATCGTCATCGGGGGGACCAACGTCATCCAGGCCCTGGGCGGCAACGGCGCGAACGGGTCTGGGTCTAACGCGGGTGGTGGCGGAGGCGGCCGCGGTGGCCGGATCATCATCTTCCACGGAGGCGCCTCCGGATCCACGCTGGCGGGGAGCACCGTAAACGGTGGCTCGGGCGGCACGGCCACGGGCAGCGGGGTAGCCGGCACGGCCGGTGGCAGTGGGCAGCTCTTCGTGAAGCAGGTCGCCTGATGCTGGTCCTCGGGATCGCACCATCGCCCTCGTCATCCGGATGGGCACTCGTCGAGGTGAGCAGCGACGGCGAGCGGCTCGTCAGCACGGGCCGCGTCACGGGCGCGAACGCCGAGGCCATCGCGAACCTGGCCGGCGTGATGACGACGCTCCCGGATGCCCCCGAAATGGTCGTCGTGGAAGACGCCAGGCCCTCGGAGCGCGCTTACTCTCAGAACGTGGGCCGGTGGTTGCAAGCATTCGAGGCCTACGGGATCGAATGCGCCACCGTGACGCCGGCCATCTGGCAGGCGTCCGTGGGCCCGAACGACCACGACAGGCGAACGCTCGGCACTCGCGCCGCCATGGCCACCTTCGGTGTCGAAGTCGCCGAGGGGGATGCGGCGTGCACTGCCCTCTGGGCAGGGCGCAAGCGCAGTCGATAGGCGCCTGATTTTCCCGCCTGGGGGCACGCGGGCTCCACAGTCGAGCTATGTCGACGTTCCTCGCCGCGATGATGACCCCGCAGCTCGTCGAGGCGATCGCCTCCCTCGTGGGGCTGGGGGTGACCGCCCTGATCGGCTTCGCGATTCGACACATCGTCGCGATGACCTGGGTCGCCAAGGACGCGAAGCGCGTGGCCGTGGCCAACCGCCTGGGCGCCATCGCGGAGAACGCGGTCCGCGAAGTCCAGCAGACCTACACGGACGCCATCAAGGACGCGCCGGGGAACCCGGACGGAAGGCTCACGCCCGAACAGCAGCAGATCGCGCTGTCGAAGGCGCTCGCGATCGCGAAGTCGAACCTGGGAACGGCAGGACTCGCGGAGGTGAAGAAGGTACTCACCCCCGACGACGTCGCGTCTCTCATCGTCTCCCACGTGGAGGCCGCGAAGCACAAGGTGGACGCTGGGGTCCTGAAGGCCTCGACCATCGGGGCCATGCTCGAGACGTCGTCCGGTACGTCCGGAACCATCGGCGCGATCGAGGTCGCTCCTGCCCAGGCGAGCGCGGAGCCTGTCATCCAGCCTGCGCCACCGCCCGGAACGTAGCTCATGGGCGAGGACGACCTGACGCCAGCCGAACCGTTGAGCGCGCCGGCGCGCGCCGGGGAGCGGCGCGCGCGCTTTCTCTCGTGGCTGACGCCGCACCTGATGCCGGTGGTCAAGGCTTGGCTCCCTCCGTTCCTAGCCCTCCTGGCGGCCGCCGCGCAGCACTGGGCAGGGAAGGCCGAGACAGACAAGAAACTCGGCGTCTCCTACGAGACCCTCGCGCCCGCGACCAACACGCACGCGAAGGAAATCGAGGACCTCAAGAAGAGCGTGGTGCAACTCGCCGACAGCGTCCAGGTCCTCCAGGCGCTCGCCCTCGCGAATCGCCCCGGATTCTCGGCGTTGGGGACGCCCGAGAAGCCGGCCGCGGTCAAGCCGCGCGCGCGCCACGCCGCCGTGCTTCCGGCGGCTGACCCGCGGCTCGTGAAGAAGTTGCAGGACAACGAGGCGAAGAATCTGAAGCTCACGGCGCACCTGAAGGCCGAGGTTCCGCCAGCGCCGGCAGTGCCCACTACCTTGCCGGCCGAGGTCCCCCAGGTGCGCGCCGCCGTCCCGCCGCCCGCTCCGTCGCCGCCAGCGCAGGAATGGCCGCCGCCGGTCCCCGCGCAGGCGCAACCGGGAGGCGCATCGCCATGACGGTCAATTCCACCGCCGATACGACGAGCGCCGCGGTGGCGCGCGTCGAAAAACATCGGCGATCGACACCAGTCAACCTCCCACGGAGGGCCAGTGAATGACGGCAACGACGATCGAGGTGATGACCGAGGTGGGCAGGGAGCCAGGATCAGCGATGACCGCCGATCCGTCACCAACATCGCTCTCCACGTCCACGCGATCGCAGCAACTCTGTCGAGAATTGCGGGACATCTCGACAGCGCTCCTCCAGATCGAAGGCGAACTGCTCTCCTCGCTATCGTCGAGCAGAGCCGAGAACTGCGCGCCGTCCTTCTGAGGAACGAGGACCTCTTGAGGGTTATCGCGCTTCACGCTCACTTCCCCGCGGATCCCGATCGCGGGATCGTTCGCCTCGGCGTCTTTCGCCGGGCCCTCGCTGCTTTCGAAGGGTGGCTCTTCGGTGGCTGACGAGGAGAAGACCGACCCGGACTGCATCCCCTACGACGACGAGCTCGAGTTGCCGCTCGGCGACGACGAGAAGACGCCGGTACCGGCGCACCGCCCGGGTGAGTGCCGGTGCTGCCGCAACAAGGCGACGCGCCTGAACGCCGCAGTGCCGGCGCCGCGGTGCGAGCGCGAAGCCCGCGAGCATTTCCCGGACTGCTCGGTGTCGAACGGCGGGAAGTGGGCGGTGTGCGCGGCGAAATTCATGCTGTTCCTCGGAGAGTTCGAGTTCTACTTTGGCCCCGAGAAACGCACGGCGATTCGGAGCCTGCCGCCGGTCGGCATGCCCGAGCGCCGCGCGGGGCTACCACCGCCGTTCCCACCCCGGAAGGATGACGAGGCGTGATGCTGCGCCTGGCGAAGAGCGCCTGGCGGTGGCTCCGCATCGGCTACTGGCTGGTCGCCGATCGGCGGATGAGTCGAAAGGGATGACCATGGAATCATCCGAGACCGACGCCGGCGCGGTGTCGCCCCTCACCCGGCCCGAGAAGACGAGCGCGGGCATCGGCATGCCCGCGTCGCTTTACCTCCAAGACTTCGGGCAGCTCGTCACGGATGCGTTCGGAGAAATCCCGTACCACGTAGGGTCGTCGCTGGCGTCGAACGGGCGTCCGTCGTGGCGCGATGTCGATGTCCGGCTGATCCTCGACGACGCCAGGTACGAGGCCGACGGCTACGGCGATCCCGAGTTCCCGCACTGCAACGCGAAGTGGGTCGCGATGGTCAAGGCGTTCACAGCGCTGGGACGCCAGATGACCGGGCTGCCGATCGACTTCCAGATCCAGCAGCAGACGCACGCGAACAAGCACCACGGCCGCGCGACGGGCGACTACCGATCGGCGCTGTTCAGCTTGGCGCGCGCCCGGCAAGCGCGAGGAGACGAACCATGACCGTCGACATCAACCGGGCCCGCTCTTTCATCACGCCGTACGAGGGATGGGAGCCGAAGCTCTACCCCGACGTCTACGGCTTTCCGACGTGCGCGGTCGGAAACCTCGTCACCCAGGCGACCGTGATCAACCTGCCTTGGGTTCGGGACTCAGACGGCGGGCCGGCGACCGGAGCCGAGATCCTGGACGCCTTCGCGACCATCAAGGGAGCGCCGGTCGGCCACCTCGCGGCGTTCTATCGCGGCTTCACGAAGATCCACCTCACCGACCAGGCGATCTTGGACCTCTTCACCGCGCGCGTCGCCGAGTTCACCGGCCAGCTCGTCGACGTGTTCCCAGCGTACGAGTCGTGGCCGGGCGCCGGGCAGCTCGCCGAGCTCGACATGATTTTCAACGCGGGAGAGGGCACGCTCTTGAAGCGGTTCCCGACGCATGTGGCGGCGCTGCGGCAGCATCCCCCCGACTGGCGAACCGCGGCCGCGCAGTGCCACCGGGTCAATCCGGACAAGACGGTGAAGCCGTGGGACGGGAGCAACCGCCACGAGCAGCGGCAGATCGCCGTGCGGGACCTCCTGCTGTCGTGCGTTCCGCCCGAGGTCGGTTGAACGCCATGGACGGCGCCGCGCGCTTCCAGCGAATCGAGAGCACGCGCCTCGCGCGTATGGCGGGGGAGATCGCCGGCGCGGCGATGCGGCGGTTCATGGGAGGCACGCCGGCGAAGCCCCCAAGGCGCCGGCCCACTCTCAACTTCAACAAGCCCACCGTGGCCGACTCGAGCGCGCCACCGCCTGAGAAATTACCGCGCCGGCCGCGCGCTGGCTCGGGGGTCAAGACCTGCAGCGTGTGCGGAGCCGAGGGACACCAACGAAACAGCCCCTCTCACCATCCGGAGGCGACCGAGGCGGTATCGTCGGTTCCAGCGGCCACGCACGCCGTCTCCGCGACCCCGCCCCCGCCGCTACTCGATCCGGCGAGGCAGCGTCCAATCCGCCATTGCACGGTCTGCGGAGAGGTCGGGCACCGTTCGGACAACCCGCGCCACCGCGAGGGGGCAGTGTCGGCGGCGCCTTCGGAGGTCGCATCGGTGGCCGCAGCGGCGGCCGAAGCCCCGTCCGAGGCCGAAGGGGTGGCCGTGGAACCGCAGGAGCCGCAACCCGCAGATCCAAGCGACGATGAGGCATTCGTCCCGGAGGTGGTGGCCCGCGCCCGCGCGCGCCACGCTGCGACCGAAGGCGGACGGGTTCGGGCGAAGACGATCGCTCTCGACCACCTGACCCGCGGGGAGAAGCGCGCCGCCGCGTTGGTGGTGTACCCCGACGACGTCAAGCGGCCGCGCACGCGCGAGGACTGCCGCTCGATGCCGCGGCCTTGCCCGTTCGTCAGCTGCTCGCACCACCTGTACCTGGACGTCAATCCGGAGAGCGGCGCGATCAAGCTGAACTTTCCTCACCTCGAGGTTTGGGAGATGGCGGAGACCTGCTCCCTGGACGCGGCCGACCGCGGCGGCATCACCCTGGAAGAGGTGGGGGCGATCATGAACCTCACGCGCGAGCGCATTCGCCAGGTCGAGGTGCGGGGGCTGATCCGCATTCGCGCGCACGCGCCCGATCTCGGGGGGCCCGGTGGTCCTTCGGCCGCCATCCCGAGCGTCGAGGATCGCCTCGGCTGGCGGTAATCCTTCGAGGGCCCGCGGCAACCGGCAACAGGCTGATGTACAGTTGCACCTTCTCTGAGGGAGGTGACAGATGACCAAACTTTTGAGGAACCGGGAAACACCCCGCTCAACTCGGGGATAACCACGGTCGCACCGGACAAAGGGGAGGCAGGTCCCCGAGCGACTGAATGACGTGGGAATCGTGGCGAGGCTTGGCCATCTCTCAGTCGGCGCCTGCCCGCCCGATCGAGAGACAAGAGGGGCCACACGAAGGAGCGCACCCAGTGCGTGCGCGTGGACTCTTACGAGGTCCGGTTCTTCATCCCATAACGCGCGGCGAATTTCTGGATCAGACCCCGCTTGTCCAAGCGGTGGATGTTCACCATCACCAAGTTCCGTTCGCGCTCGCCCGCTTTCCCCCAGACCGCGACGCAGATTTCGTCGATCGTCATCGGCTCTTCGGATCCGTTCAAGGTCGCCAAGATCTTGGCGGCGTCGGACTCGGGTGGCTTCATCTGGCGACCGACGAAGGTACCAGATCCAGCGGTGCGAAAGGCGGGCCAAGGTCGCGAAGAGAACGGAAAGTGGAGGTAACCGAACCTTCCCTTCCTTGGCCCGTTGAAACCGAGTGTAAGGTAAACTTACACGCAAGCGCAAGCCGGATCGGCCGGCTCAGCCCTCCGAGATCTCGCCGGCCAGCGCCGCGAGCCTGGTCCGCGCCGTCGGGCTCCCCCGCAATCCCCCGATGCCCAGGCACCCCGGGCACGTCACCACGGCCCAGTCACGGCTCACGGGCGTCGAGAGGTCGGCGCTGGCGCAGAGGACGCGCGGCGGGTTCCCGGGGTCGCCGTAGTGGACGGGGAGGTAGGTCGGACGGACGGCCTGGGCGGGGTTCACGAACGGACGATAGCGCGGCGGGCCGGTGCGTTTTCTGTTGACGACAACGGCCGATAAGGTTATTAATAACCCTATGGCGACGGTGGTCATCACGACGGAGGCAAAGAAGGACTACAAGAAGCTGCCGTCGTACTACCGAGCCGCCGTCGATGAGATCTTCGTTCGTTTGTCCGCGTGGCCCGTCGTCTCCGGTGCCAAGCCTCTGGTCCGTGATCTGAAGGGCCATTTTCGAATCCGCACGGGCGACTACCGGGTCGTCTTTCACGTCGTCGGCGACACCGTTATCGTCGACCGCATCGCCAACCGAAAGGAAGTGTACGATGGCTGAAATGGCCGCCTCATTCGTGAAGATCGGAAACCGCGAGTACGCGATCGTCCCGAAGGACGAATACGAAAAGCTGCTGGGCATACCGGCCGGCGCCGAAGACGCGCTGGCGTTCTCGGGCGCCATCATCGCCCACGACCTCCGGGCCGCTCGGGCGAAGGCCGGGCTCTCCCAGGCCGAGCTCGCCAAGAAGCTCAAGGTGAGCCAGCCCATGGTGGCGAACGCCGAGTTGGGCAAGAACAGGGTCGGGCGCCGCTACATGGCGTCCGTGCTGAAGGCGTGCGGGCTGCCGAAGGACTGGAAGCCGCAGGAGTGATCAGACCCCAGCCGGCAGCGCCTTCCGGTCGAACGCCAGCCCCATCGACATCCGCCCACCGCCGGCCAGTCCCTCGACCACGGCCGACGGAACCGTGACGACCTCCTCCTGGTCGTGGCACTTCGCGATCGCGGTCTCTTCGCAGCGGACCAGGTCCCATCGCCTCTCGACCGCATCGACCACCTTGCCGCAGACGGCGCAACGGAGGTGCTTGCGCAGCTCGGCGAAGAAGTAGTCGGTGGCGGCGCTCATGGGTCCGATCCGGCCGGAGAGCTCCACCTTGGGGCATCTCCTGTCAACTCGAGATACCGAATGGCGCCGATGATTTCCTGATCCTCGTGCGGCTTGTCCGCGTGATTGGACGCAAGCCATGCCCTGATCTCGCGTTCCTTTTGGGACGCTTCCTCGTCTGTCAGCTTCCGTGGCCCGACGGCGTTCATGTGGTGGCCTTCCTGGTGTCGGCGTTTACTGCGGACCCGCTCCGCCAAGCTTGGCCTGCACCACGGCCAGTGAATCGGCGAGGCAGATGCGTACCATCTTCGCGGTCCGTTCTTCCGGTGGGTCTGTCGGCGGCACGCACGCATGGCAGACGACCGTGGCCCAGTGCTGGCGGTCGGCCTCGGCGGGGGCGCCGCAGTTTCGACAGGGCTTCATGTCGCCTTCCGTGCGGCGTCGAGCCAGGAGAGGATATTCGCGACCTCTGCCACCACCGGGTGCGCCGGACGGATGTCACCGATCAGGCCCATGACCTTTCGGAGCGCATCCGCCATCTCAGGTGCCAGGCGAATCAACTCGCGGGCCAGCGGTGCCGGCAATTTCATCCCGTCATGGCCAGACTCGTCGATGAGAATCGATTCGCCAGACGCGTCGACGAGCGTCGCGGTCCCGTCGAGTTGCACGAAGTCCCACCGCCACGGCGCCGGATGCTCAGTCTTGTCACTGTCGCTCATGGTCGTCTCCCGTGGGCCAGTCTACGTGCGCACCGTTCGGCGCGCACCGCCCGCGCGACCGCGTCCGCCAAATCCCGTTCTCTCCGCTCGAGCTCGTCCACGCGCTGGCGGTCGAGTCGCTGGATCTCGTAGAGCGCTTGCATGTAGCCCTGGACCTGCCGGGCGATCTCCTGCACATCGTCCCTGCGTACCGATCCGATGGACGTGATGGCCACGCAGGCCCACGCCATCGCCCCGGCGGTCGCCAACACGCGAACCGCAAGCGGCCATGCGAACCCGGTGCGCGGCCGCGGGTCGAGCTGCCGCTCGGGCACGGGCGACACGGGCAGGGGCGCCGGTAACGCGGGCGGCGTCTCCGGTTCCAGCCCGACCGCGCGCAGTGACTCGGCGGTGGCGGTGCCCATGGGGCCGAGGTCGGTATTCGGCCTGTCCATCTCGGACTAACCCTTCACGCAAAGGACCTGTCGGAGCGTGTGCACGACGTCGACCAGGTCGGTCTGCGCCGCCATGACGGCGTCGATGTCTTTGTAGGCGGCCGGCGTCTCGTCGACGACGTCTGAGTCCTTCCGGCATTCGATCCCCGCCGTCGCCGCTTCGTGGTCTGCGACCGTGAACCGCTTCTTCGCGGCGGTGCGCGACATTGCCCGCCCGGCCCCGTGGCTGCAACTCGTGAAGCTGTCGGGGTTGCCCTTGCCGCGCACGATGTAGCTGCGCGTCCCCATCGAGCCGGGAATGATGCCCAGCTCTCCGGCGCGCGCGCTGACGGCTCCCTTGCGGGTCACCAGCACGTCGGCGCCGAAGTGGTGCTCGCGCGAGACGTAGTTGTGGTGGCAGGCCACTGTCTCCTCGATGCCAGCGACGGACCTTCCGAGGGCGTTCCCGAGTTCCCGCATGACGTGACCCATCATCGACGCCCGGTTGCTTGTCGCGAAGTCCTGCGCCCATGAGACGGCTTGGACATAGTCGTCGAAGTCCTCGGTTTGCTCGGTCAGATACGCCAGGTCGACGTCTGGTAGGTCAATGCCCTGGCGCCGCATATCGGCCTTGGCGCGTTCGATGAAGTAGGTACCGATGCGGTTGCCGATGCCGCGCGATCCCGAGTGCAACATGATCCACACGCTGTCGGCCTCATCGAGACAGACCTCGATAAAGTGGTTGCCGGTGCCCAGCGTGCCCAGATGGTTCGAACTGTTGCCGCCCCCGATCTTTGGATGCTTGGCCACGATCGCGTCGAGCCGCGCGGACAGCATGGCCCAGTAGTAGAGGTTCGGCCCATCCAGAACACGCCGCGCGCCACGATCGTTCGGACCGCCGTTGTCCGTGCGGCCGTGCGGCACAGCAGCCTCGATCGCGGACCGGAGTCCCGCAAGGCTGTCGGGCAGATCGGAAGCTCGTGCAGTCGTGCGCACCGCCATCATGCCGCAGCCAAGATCGACGCCCACGGCCGCCGGGATGACCGCGCCGCGTGTCGGGATGACGCTGCCGACGGTGGCGCCCTTGCCCAGATGAACGTCGGGCATGACCGCGACGTGGCTGTGAATGAACGGCATCGCGGCGATCCGCTCGACCTGCGCGCGGGCGGCGTCTTCGACGGGTACGCCGTCGGTCCACCAGCGGATCGGCGCGGAGCTGTCGGATTTGGTCATGGTCGGCATGTGTCAGTACCTCTTGGTTCAAGCGTTTCGATCATCGCCCGCGCCGCCCGTCGTCGAACCTTCTCGCATCCGCCACCTTCATGCGCCACAGCGTGTGCCCCACCTCGCAGGCCGGGTCCGGTCCCTCCGCCGAGCACTGGCACGCGACCGCCCAGCCGCGCACGAGGATGCGGGTTGGTCGGTCGCGAACGTGATCGGCGTACAGGTTGCCGCCGAGGCGGCCCAGGGCGACGGCGGTGGGAATGTCCGGGGCGCTCACGATTACGAGTTGTCGCTGCGGTGGCTATTCGAATAGGACACGCTAGCCGAAGCCCCGCTGCGGTACGATCGAAGGACGTCGCTGGTCGAGGCGATGGCCTTGTGAACGCCCGTCTGGCTGGCGTTGTACGACATCGCTGCGGCAGCTCCGATTCCCACCGCGCCGCCCTGCTGGATGGCATCAGGCCCCGCGCCGAGGAAGAGAAACTGCCACCCGTACTTCTCCGTCTGGTGCTTGACCTTCTCCATGACCTGATCGTGCCGATACTCGCGGCTAGCGTTCTCGTGGCCGTCGGTCATCACGACAAAGACGACCTTGTCCGGGCGTTCCGCCTCCGGCATCGCGGCGAGCTTGCGACCGACGTCGTCGATCGTCTTCCCCATCGCATCGACGAGGGCCGTGTACCCGGACGGGTTGTAGTCGTCCGGCGTGATCGGCTTGATGGTCGCCAGCGGAACGGCGTCGCGGATCAGCTTGTACGCCGTTGGATCGCTGAACTGCGCGAGCGTGAACAACGCTTCGCCCGGCACGGCCTGCTGTTCCGAGATGAGCTTGTTCAGGGCTGAAATCGTTTCGACCTTGAGGTGTCCCATGGAACCCGAAGCGTCGAGGACCACGGCGATCATTGACTTGGACATCTGGTATCTCCTTCGCGTGTTGTTGTCGTGTGTCGAGTGTCTTGCGCCCTGGCGATGGCGCAAGCCAAAGCATCGGCTGCGTCTGGGGCCGGCTCCCGCTTCATCCTGAGCCGCTTGGCGACGATGCGCGCCACCTGGCCCTTGTCGGCGCGTCCGTTCGATGTGGCCGCCTTCTTCACCGTGGACGGCGCGTACTCCCGGACCTCGCACCCGAGCGAATGCCCGAGCACGTACATCGCCACCCCGCGAGCTGCGCCCAGCACCAGTGCCGTCGGGCCGTGGCTGTCGATGTACCCCGACTCAATGCCGGCGATGATGTCCTCGCCGGGCATCAGCGCCGCGATGGCCTCGTCGCAGACGTCGTGGAGACTCGGCGCCTATCTCGACGAGCCGCCGGCAGAGGGAGCGCTTCGAGCCGGCGTCGATGACGCCCGCGGCGAGGTAGGTCAGACGCGGGCCCTCGGAACGGAGGAGGGCGTATCCGCACTTGATCGAGGATGGATCGACTGCCACGACCACGGTCACGCGGACCGCCTTTCTGCGGCCACCGTCTCGACCCAGCGATAGCCCTCACCTTCACAGTGCAGACAGCAGTTGCCGGCGCCCGGGCCGGGACGATTGTCGATGCCCTCGCCATCGCACGGGATGCACGTCTGCCGCCCGTCTGAGTCGGGAGGCGTCCAGCCTTCCGCGTCGTCTTCGGCGGGCAGGTCATCCTCGACGGCATCTTCGGCAGCCGGAGTCGTTGCCGCGAGGCGTTCGGCCTCCTCCGCTCGCCTGCGAGCGCGAGCGTTTCGCTGGACCTGCGCACGGCTGTCGTCCACGTCCGAGGTCTCGGCCATGGAGAACCGGGGAGTGGGTACCACGCGCGCCGAAGCGCTGGCCGACTCTTCGCCCGGGGTCCCATCCGCTTTGTGGCGCTCCTCCCAGACCGCGCGCATGCGCTCCGAGCGTGACAACACCGGGACGACCGGAAGCGGCTCGCGACCACACCCCGGCGCTCGGTGCCCCACCTCGCCGCACTTCGAGCAGTGGTCGGGCCCCCTTCCCGTCACGCGCTCGCGTTCCTTCGGCGCCGGCACGAAAGCCGGGTCCGCGATCACCTGCGCCAGCTCGGCCGCCGCCTCCTCGCGTGTGGCCCAGGACCGGCTCCGCTCGACCTTCCCGTTCCGCGACAGGCGCCACTGGAAGCCGTTTCCGGTCGCCTGGATCGAGCCCTGTCCGGACGGCGCCTTCCCCTCGGCCCTCACCGCCCGCGGCGCCGGCACGAAGGTCGGATCTGCCACGACCCGCGCCAGCTCCGCCTCGGCCGCCTCTCGCGTGGGCCACGTCTTCGACAACAGTCGCTCGCCGTCCCGCTGGAGATTCCACTGCCAGCCCGGGCCGTTGCGGCGGATGGAGCCGGTCCCCGCGTCGCGGAACGCCTTCGAGGGCTGGAAGGGCGCGCCCCCGTCGTTCAGCGCCAGGAAGCGGGCCAGGTCCATCTCGGCGGCCTCGCGGGACGCGAACGGCTCTCCCTGCACCGACTTGCCGCCCGGGCGGCGGATCGTCCAGCGCCAGGCGGTTCCGTCGAACACGACGCCGGGCGGGTCGGCATCTCCAGCCGGCGCGGCGGCGAGTAGGCGGGGGGCGGTGCCCGGGGGCGCGGCGGCCAGGACGGCGATCCGGTGGTCGTACTTCGCCTTCGCGGCCCGGAGTACTTCGATCGCGATCCGAAGGTGCTCAATGGGTGCAGGTTGATCGGTTTCGTGAAACGGCGACAGGCAGAGGAAGAACCCGGCCAGGTCTTCGACCTGCCCCTCAAGAGACCCCCGTTCCTTCTCGGCCTTCTTCGCCGCGAGCTCGCGCTCGAGACGGGCGATCTGGTCGTCAAGCGATTCGGCCGCGGGCGGTATGTCCTCGGCCGTGGTCACTCCTGGCCGGCCTCGTCTCGCAATGCGATTCGCCGGCGTCCGCGTTCATAGTCCATGAGCGGGTCACGCACGAAGCGCCCGTCGCCGTCCTTCAGTCGAACCCAGTACCTACCTGTCTCCGGGCGCCACCTGATGGCTTCGTCGAGTTGTTCTAGGCACGCGACGAAGCGGGCCTGCCATTCGGTCGGCATCGACTGTAGGACCGACCGCGGGATGGTGAGGTACTGTGCGTAGCTGAGCTCGAACCAGCCATGCACAGGCTCCGGTTGATTGGTCGCGCTCATGGCTCGCCCTTGACCGCGCCGCCCCCGGTGCGGGACGCTGTCCACCGTGAGCGAAGATCACTCGGCGCCACCGCCGTCCAGCGCGCCCGAAGTGCGCGCGGTGACCCCGGCGGGTCTACGGGCAGAGGCTGCTGAATACGAGGCGAAGGCGAAGCGGCTCCTCGAGCAGGCCGCCAACAATCAGATCGAGGCGAGGAATCTCCTCGACGTGGCAGAGAAGTCTCGGAGCCTCGCGGAGTTGATGGAGAATCCGCAGAAAGCGCGCGTCGGCTTGACATCCGACGCAGACTCTACCACTCTACAGAACGTGAGTGCAATCAGTTCCGCAGACCTTGCTCGTGGAATGTCACGATCTCGCTCGAAGAAACACCCATTCGTTCGGGCACTGTACGAGCATCCAGATCCGAAGAAGCGGATGACCGTGTCGGACTGGGCGGAGAAGCAGGGCTACAAGATACCGACCGTGGCGAGTTGGTTCGCGAGGGGGAAGGGGGCCCGGCGGATCCCGCAGAAAATCGCGGAGAAGATCGAGAAAGAGCTGGGCGTGCCCGCCACGCTGGCCGTCTGGAAGAACGGCATCCTTACCGAAGACTAGGGGCTTGGCGATGGAGGAGTTCGCAGCGGCGATGCTGGCCAAAGCCAAGCGCGCGTGGTCGAATATGAAGCAGCGTTGCTACAGCGAGAGCAACGGCAGCTACAAGCACTACGGCGGCCGCGGCATCCGCGTATCGGATGCTTGGCTGGGTAGCTTCGCGAGATTCCTGGCGGACGTAGGCTTGCCGCCATCCCCTGCGCATTCCATCGATCGGATCGATAACGATGGGAACTACGAGGCAGGCAACTGCCGCTGGGCGACGGCGCGCCAGCAGAACAGAAACAGACAGACGACCCTCACTCTCGTCTATCAGCGGCGCCGCGTAAACGCTGCGGCCTGGGCTGAAATGATGGCCATTCCGTACAGTTATGTATTCGAGCAGGTCTTCTATCACCGGCGCACGGGCGAAAAGATCCTCGAACGACGTCACGCCAACCGCGCCATGGTCGAAGCGCAAGCCAGGTCGACGAAGAAATCCCACCCGTGGAAACCTGGCAGAAAGCCGTTCGTCCGATCTCCCGAGCGAAAGTTTTTGTAGACAGTGAGTAGAATGTGTGTAGAGTAGAGTCATGACGACGACGCAAACCCGCCCCCCGGTTTCCACGGGCGACATCCTCTGCCGGGCCGGAAACGCCAACGGCCACGACCACTACTGCACAGACTGTTTCGACGGCGTCTTGCCCTGCGACTGCGGCAAGCGGGCGGCGGTCACCCGGGTCGACGACGGCTCGCGGGCGGGGCTGCTCCAGTGCCAGCCGTGCCTGGATGAGGCGGCGGCGTTGGAAGCCCGCTGGGCAGCCGAGGAGGCCGCCGAGACGCAGCGACGCGCGGCCCTATGGTCCGAGTTGGAGCGCGCGGCGCTCGCGGCGGGGGAAGTGGCGCGGACGGAGCTTGCCGGAGGTGCGGCGTGATGGGGGCAGCGGCGTATAACCGGGGTTCGCGAGCTATCTCGGCCCAGATCGACGCCGAGATGCCGAGCGCCGAAAAGGCGCTCTTCGATGACTTGCTCGAGGTGGCCCGCGCCAGCAACGGCTACCTGCCGCTCGGGCCTGGCGTCGTACGGATCGGCCCGACCGAGGGCGAGTTCTCGCTGATGAACCGAGAGGAGAAGGGCTGGGCGTCCCAGTGCTTCCGGTATCGCTCTCTCTGGCAGGTCGCGCGGGACTGGCGGATCGCGTTCACCGAGCGGGGCCGTGACCAGCACAGCGAGTTCATCCGTTTCATGCCGCTGCCCAGAGGTGTGGCGTGACTCGCGCTGTCCCGGTCATCGTCGAACGCAGTCCAGGCGGGGGCCGTGGCTGGTGCATCCGCGTCGACGGTAAGGGCAGGTTCCTGTTCTGCACGGCGGTCGAGGCGCTCGAGGTCGCGGTGCGGAAGCTCGGGCTGCTCGGGGCCGACCTGACCGAGCGCGTGCGCGTCGCGCGGTTGCTGTCGGCGGAGCTCGGGCGCATGCGGCGGGCGGAAATTACAGCGGAAGTGACGGCGTGAGGGCGTACGCCGAGGAGGTAGAGGCCGTGTCCCGCCGGCTGTTCGCCGAGGGCGTCATCATCTCTAGCCGCCGAAGCGTGGGACCGTGGTTCGAGGGCGACCACACGTGGGCGGTCACCGGGCCCGACGGCGCGCCCGAGGTCCTCGCCCACGACATCTTCACCGTGGCGCTGTGGTTCGTGCGTCTCGAGGCCGGGGACGTGGTTGATGGCCTCCCGCCTGGCGGTTTGCGGATCCCCACTGAGGCAGAGGCGACCAAGGACGCCGAGGAGCGGCGGCACTTCGCGCTGGCCGGGGAATTCCTGACGATGATGATCGACGATCGCCGAGCGCGGGCCGCGGGGGTCCGGACGTGATCTCCCAGCTGCTCGACTGCCTCGACCGCTGGCTGATCGCGCGCGGCTACCGAGCGCACGTCTCGCGGTGCGGCCGTTGTCGAATCGTCGCCACTTCTGGAGCCAAGACGGAGTTGCTGTGCCCGGATGGTCGGGCGTTTCACTGGATGGGAGGAAGCCGATGAAGACATCGACCAAGGCATTCCTGGCAGGCGCCGCCGTCGTCCTCGTGATGCTGGCGATCGCGATCTGGGGTGAGCCGTGAGCACCCTCGACGATCGCACCGAGCACACGCGGGACGTGGCGCGCGATCTGTTCGTGGCGGCCGCGCGCGAGACGGCGCCGGTTGCAGTGGCGGCCCTGGTGGCCGCGCTGAAAATGACCGCGCGCGAGGTCGGCCTGACGGACGCCGACCTGGTGGAGTTCATCTTGGAGCACACCGTGAAGAGGCCGCGCCGCACGGGGCTGGCGTCGTGAAGCGGGGAATCGTCAAAAGGTTCTCGACTGGCGCTGCCATCGGCATGGGCACGCTCGCGTTCTATGCGCTGTTCACGGTGGTGGTGATGGTGGCGCTGCCCGTGGTCGCCGTGATGCTGCTCGCGCGCTGTGCGGTCGAGGCCGCCGGCGAACGCATGGCCAATCTCCGCTGGCGCCGACACGCGCATAGGTGCTCGTGGTGCCATCCCGTCGTGATGTCTGCTGGTCCGCCGTGGTTGCTCTGCCAGCGGGGGCGCGACCTCGGCGGGGCGGTGACCACCGGCAAGCCCTGGCCGGGGCTGGAGCACGTGCTGCGGTCGGCGACCGGCGTGCCGGCAGAGAGGCGGAACTGACATGGGCGCTCCGGCATGCCGCGACTGCGCGGGCGACGGCGAGCTCTTCACGGGCGCCCGGTTCACGAAGTGCGAGCGCTGTGGTGGGGCTGGCATCGAGACGTGCGGTGAATGCAACGTCGGCTCGCCCCCGGCCCGTGTCGTGGCCGCCTATGTCGACACCTGCGCCGACGGGTCCACCTACGAGTCACAGGTCTGCACCGCGTGCGCGCGTCGGCTGTGCGGGCTGATCGATCGGTACCCGTGCCACCGGTGTGGATGGATTGACGGTGGCGAGGGCTGGGGCTTCGTCGAGCGCGACGGGAGTTGTGCTCACGTCGTGGGCGAGCGCTCGTGTGATTGCTGCTCGCGCAATTGGTACCGACTCGGCGCCGACGACACCCATGACTACTCGTGGGAAGGGGACCCCGGGCGATACGTTGGGGGTCCTGCGAAAGAGACGTGCCCCGAGTGCGTCATGTGGTTGGCGTTCGAGGAGGCGACCAAGGACGAGCCCCGCGTCACCATGCTCCCCCTCGTGGCGGAGCCATCGGTCCCGCTGTCCGCGCTCGCCGCGCTGATCGTCGGGCAGCTCGGTGACGTCCGGCCGGAGGACGCGGACGGCTACATGGTGCTCGGGAGAGAGGGGAGAGCGTGATCTCCCTCCGGTGCTCGGCACTGCCGTTGATCTTCGCCTGCCCGAACAGCGGCGACGACCCGCTCCGTATCGACCAGCGCAACGAGGCGTCTGACGCTGGGTCTGCCGTCCACGAGGCGATGCAGTCATACGTGTGCGGCCTCGAGCCCGACATGGATGCGCTCGCCCTGCGCTGGGGCTGCGATCGTGACGAGATCGGGCGACTGACCTGGGCCGGTCGACAGGCGTGGGCCGAGCTCGCGCCCAGCTTCCCAGACGCGGAGACGGAGGTCGCGGTCCGCGCTGAGCTAGCGCTCTCGTCGGATGTCGTCGACCTCACTGGCCATGTCGACCTGATCTCCAGGCTGGGAACGCGCGCCCATGCGCTGGATTGGAAGTCTGGGCGGCTCGATCACGACTACTACGCCCAGGTGGCAGGGTACGCGGCATGCCTGATCCTCGGAGAGGGGTACGAGGAGGTCGTCATCACGGTGGTCTGGCTGCGCGAGGGCGAGGCCGAAACCTACACGTTCGACCGGGCGACCATCGCGGCGTGGCTGGAGCGCTTCGACGCCCAACTCCACCGGCACGGCTACGTCCTCGGGTCCCACTGCCAGTTCTGTCCCCGTGGCCACTCCTGCGAGGCGGTGATCGCTGACGCGCGCCGGGCGAGCGCCGTATTCGGCCAGGAGGAATTCACCCCCGATAGGATCGCCGCGACGGTGGCGGCGCTTCCGCCTG
>Ga0265318_10000091_pt1 | contig 82323 bp, 202 predicted proteins | sample 4821metaG_FD_192431 | JGI IMG/M metagenome (GOLD analysis project Ga0265318, IMG submission 192431) | Rhizosphere microbial communities from Carex aquatilis grown in University of Washington, Seatle, WA, United States - 4-8-21 metaG | ecosystem: Host-associated > Plants > Roots > Rhizosphere >...
GTCCAGCCTTTCAACGCAGCGTCCCAACACGAACGTCAACCCAATTATAACCGTGGCGATGAAGGAAACGATCAGGCCATCAGTGACAGGTTTGAAAGACTTTGCCCACATGTTCAAGCTCCTCTTACAGCACGCACCATGAACGATTGCGATCATTGTCATCGAGGAGTAATTCGTGCACTCGTTCCTCGAACAATGCTAACACTGACCAAGTCATCTCATTGATGAAACCTCGACGTTGTTGATGTTGACACGAGATGATCAAACCCACGGTATACATCGGTGTCAACCATGGATCACGGTTTAGATCAATGCGCCTAGTCACGGTCTTAAGTAGTGAACCGGGCTGCATCTGATCAGAGTGTAATCCACGTAGGAAGGATGTACTGTGATTGAGATGGAATTGATGTCTCAAGAGCGTACTTCAATCGTGCTTGAGGGCCATGTGACCCTGTCACGACCCAACTACACGACGCCGTTGTCGGCGATTGAATTGGCTCACATCAAGGCGGGCGAACCGCTGGCGATTGCCGCGGGGCGTAATCCCACCACCAACGGCATCACCTTCTTGCTGGCCTCAGGTGAACTCAGGGAGTTGGCTAATGCCAGCAGCCTAGGAATTCCTGATGGCGCTGTCAGGCCCACCGATCACGGTCAAACGCTCGCTGTAGACTGGTACGCCGGCGACTTTGAGATTGACGTGGGCTATGCAATTGATCATAGTGCCATCATTGGCTTAGATTCTCAAGAGAGGTAACAGAAGTACATGTTCAACGCATTCCTCGTCGCGTTAGCGCTGTTGGCACCGACGTATCAACCCACGCAGCAGGCATTCAAAGCGGGTGACATTCAGCCTGATCACACTCGCACCTACGTGATGCCGGCGACCAAGCGTGGCTATTACTACTCGGTCAATGTCAGGGGCCTTTCCAAGGGCGGTGATGTCGACTGCTACTTGTTGACCAAGAACACCGAAGGCAAAGGTTTTGTCATCAAGTACACTGATGAGAGCACGGCCAACAAGTGCAGCTTTGGTTTCTACGCGTCGGGCAATGACACGTACAAGTTGTGGTTGGTCAACAACGGTACCAGCGATGATGCCTTTGATGTCACCGTCACTCAGTGAGCGCGCCTATCTATAGCAATGAGGCTCACCCTACGTCGTCTACGACGATTGATACGAGAATTCGGTGTTGACGACACACTACGGAATGATGCTGGCTTCTTCATGGCAGGCGGCCTGAGTTCAGCGCACCGTGACCGTGAGAATACGTTGATGGATCCACCGCCCGGGTTGGGCAGTGACGCAGAAGAGACAGATGACGCAGAGAAGGATGGAGACATTGAAGACAAATCACAGTTCGCAGTCAGGGTTGACGACAAACGAGGCGGGCCGGGACGATCGGCTTGAAATGCAGGGTAAGGTCGAAGAGTGCATGCCGGGCACGCTGTTCCGGGTGCGCTGCGACAACGGGCACCTCGTCCTGTGTACCTTGAGCGGCAAGTTGAGGCAGAACCGCATCAGAATACTGGCCGGTGACGCGGTGACGTGCGAGTGCAGTCCGTATGATGTCTCGAGGGGTCGCATCACCTGGAGACGTACGTAATCACCGTGAAGTGGTTGCTCTATGTCTTGATTTTCACTGGCGCAGGTGTGTTGGGTTCCACCTGCACTTGGTTAGCATCGCGTGGTCGTACGTTCGATGCGGGTGTATTGACGTGGATGACGGTATGCACCACGTGGTTCATCCTCACTGACCTGCAGCTCGAACGTGCTGACACAACCAATCACCGTGTGACGTAGTAAGGCTAGGACGTTGTTGTACTACTGGTTGATCGAACGTAGTATGGCAGTATGAAATACGTCATCACTGCCCTGGTCGCCATGACGCTCGTTGCCTGCGCTTCAGGTCCCGTCTTCAATGAGGGTGCCGATCATGAAGAAGGCGCCGACATCCCGTGCCAGACACCCGGACAACCCCGTGCACAATTGGGTTGGCATGCATGTCGCCGTGGGCCCGTTGCCTGTTGCCCCGACGGTTATTCGTGCTCGGCCGACGATTTCGTGCCGCGTGCTGACGGCGCCTGTCGTTGGTGGGCCCCCACGGCGACGTCCCAATATTAAGGGAGAACGCGGTTGAGCCGCGACCTAATTAGAGTGTTGGGTAGGACGAGCACATGAAGACAACACTACGTCGCTTGAAGCAGGTCATCCGAGAAGCCGCGGGTGAAGAGCACCTCAAGTCTTACGAGAACGTCACAGTGGGTGACTGGTACAAGGAACGTCCTGAACCTCGCTTTCGTGGTGCACAGCCCGAAGCAGCCGACGTCGCACAGTTGGTCGACCTGTATTGGCGTGACTTTGGTGGCACTCACGGCAAGTTGTTGATGGCGACGCGACGTTTTCCCAGCGGGCACAGCACCAACAGCAGGTACGACGTGTGGATGGAGAAGTTTGAGGGCCCGGCGACGCCCGAAGAGGTCACCCAAGCGAAGGCACACGGTGATGCCAAACAGCGTCACATGGCTCGCACGATCGACACCTCACGCGAGGGCACCTGATGGGCGGGTTGATGCCTTACATCAGGCTCATCAACAGGAACAACCTGCGCGGTGACTATGGGTCAGAACTGACGGATCACTTCGACGCAAGGCTCACGCACCTCAATTGCATTCGGGGTGACATGCGGCGCTTTGAACGAGACTGTCGTTCCGAAGAGATGTTGCACCAGTACGCTCAACGAACGGGCCTCACCACTGACCAAGTGAAAGCCGTCCTCGATGCGTTGCTCGAGGCACCGTACGGTGATCCTGATTACACCCGAGCGTGATCAGCGCTTCACCCAGCAACCCCACAGCGCCCGCCTCATCACGTCCTCAGCGAAGGGCTCACAGCCATTGGCGGTCAGTGCGTCCTTGACGTTGCACCACTGTGATTCATACGACGGCCAGTCACCCACCAACGCCTGATCCTTGAGGTCATCGGGGTGCTTGACGTAATCATGGCACATGATGAGGTCACCCGCCTTCAGGTAGGCGCAGAACTCATTGACCTCGCGTTCCTTGGCACCCCCGTCGCAGAAGACGAGCGCCTGTATGGGTTGCGTCAAGAGCAACCGTAGGTACGTGCGCTGCACAGTGAACACGTCACCCAAGATGCGATTGACGTTGGTGCCCAAGTCGAAGACAGTGGGCACGGTGTCCTTGATGTCGAAGGTGTAGATGGGTGAGTGAGTGCTGATGTCATGGTCACGCAAGATCCGGGTGAAGCCTCCGTACAGAGTACCGATCTCAACGATCAGGCGGGGCGTGCCCATGGGCAACATCGCATTGAGCTGATCCAACGCTTCAAAGATTCGCCGTGATTGGGAGACACGCGTGCCCCTGTAGCGAAATAGGAAGCCACAGCCCGGGTTCTCATCGGGTGTCACGTACTGCATTAGATCGGCGCTCTTCATGTGGTCATCCTACACGGTGTTCGCGCGCTTGTCATCCACATCAATACGTGTAGACGTCATCGCCGATCGGGAACAGTTTACGTTCAAAGCGTGACTCGCCACTGTGAACGGCACGCGCCTTGACGCTGACCAACCTCTCATCGGGCAGCACATAGGCCCACAGCTCGCCGCCAAAGCAACAACCACCGTCGAGGCCCACCGCTTTCGGGGTGATCAATGGCCTATTGAGGACGCTGTGACCGAAGAAGATGCGCTCAGGCCCGTCCCAAAAGTGGTGCCAAAAGCGCCAACCTTCGTTGGGAGGAATGCGACTCGGCCACATCGACTTGTCGTTGATCCTCATCTGACCATCGGCACCAAAGTCGTAGGGACAGATGCACTGTATGTGGGTCAAGTGACGCACGGACTGGCGTTCGATGGGCACCCCTGGGAAGACGCCGGCATGGACGGCGACGGCGTTGAACTCTGGTAGACGCAGGTACAGTGGCAACCGCCTGAAGTAGTCGTAGTGCTCGGGACGGAGCTGTGACCGGGTGACGACGTGAGACGGGGGTAGCTGACTCGGCAGCTTACCAGTGCGTGCCAGTACGTCTTCATGATCGAGGTGCCGGTGTTCATGGTTGCCCAGGATGCAGGCGGGTTTGCCTTGTCGCGCTTCGATCCGCATCGCCAGGTCAACGCACTTGCCGCTCTCGGGACCTCGGTCGACGGTATCACCGAGGAAGATGACCCAGTCTTCAGGACGCGCCTTGCACTTGTCGAGCAGTTCTTGTTGTTCTGCATAACAACCTTGAACATCACCCACTAGAATTGTGCGCATTGCCATTTGAACCCATATGCTGTTTCTTTTTCACCAGTCAAACACGCCTTAATTGTATCTTTATGGGCACCAATACCCAGCTCTTTTAGAGCTAACACAGCGTGTTTAATTGATGAAAAGGTGGCGACGATATTGCCATTTAATGATAATTGATCAACTGCAATCCATGATGATTTCGTTTTCACTTTTGGAACATGAACGTCATCACCCGCCACTCTCCAATAAAAACCATGACTCAACATTACATGACCTATTTTAACAGGAATCACTCGTTGGGTGGCTTTTGTTAATCCTTGTTCACTTAACCATATTTGTACTGCGCTTCGAGAATCGTGTAATTCTAAAAACTGTCCATCAGTTGACCAACGTTCAATGCGTACTTTTTGTTGATTAGCACCTTGAGATCTATTTTGAATTTCTTCATCAGTGTACGGTGCTTTACGCCAACCAACGTGACTTCTATATTTATGTGCTTGACGAATTTTCTCATTTGTTTCAGGCGTTGGTTTCTTATGCGTTTGTGGCTTTCTCGTATAGAAGTCTTGTCCACCTACAGTAAGATTGTAACCATATCCACCCATTCTGATGTTAGTATTTAATTTTGCGATCCAATAACGTTCACGATCATTGAGTTGTTCATCAGAACATTCTTCAATGACTTCATATTTGAAATTTTCAAATCCATGTTTGATTAACGCACCCAAAATTGGTCTGCCCAATTTATTGTACTTTTTATGATGCGTTGCACCGTATTTGTAATTGCGCCAATGTATTTCTGGATCGACTTTTGATTGACCAACATACAGCTTATCATTGAGAATATTAAGAATCTTATAAATGTGACTCATTCTACCTTTAATATACTCTAGTTGACGTCATACTTCGATGCAGGCCAAGCCACGTCCTTGGCGACATCGATGCCCCGTGACGAATTGTCGGCGTAGGTAGGATCGAAGATCAGCACCTTGAGTGACTTAGGTAGTTCGGGACGTGCACTCACCGCGTACGTCGCTGCGATGGCCACGGGAGGTAGTTGCGGTGGCGCTTCGGGCGATGCATCCGCGAAATTACCGATGAATTGGGCCAACTTCGGAAAGTCAGCGAGGTACAACCAGACCTGAAGCTTGTCGATGATTCGTCTTAGCATGGAATCCATTGTACTCTGGCACTGCCCACAGTATTATCTGACCATGAGTGATGCAGTCGTCTATGTTGGCCTACCCGTGTTGCTGGGGTTGGCGATCCTCATCGACAGGATCCGCGACGGCAAGAGGAAACGATGAAACGACCCAAGACGATTGAGGAACGCACGGCACTGGCGTATACGTGGTGGGACTTGTCGAACGCGCTGTGGCTCGCCTTCGCGTGGACGGTATTGGTCGGCTTGTTGCTAGTCTGCGTGGCGTTCGGCGTGGGTCTGACATTGGGCGAACGTACCGGGCGCTACAACCAACGGTGCCTCGCCGCCGGGGGTGAAGTGCTAGCCACTGGCGCCTGTGGTCACATCACCTATGTCAAGGTTGGCACGCCGTGAAGATGTCGGAGCTGCGCCGCCTCAAGGCCGAAGTCGATGAGGTCATCGTGCTTCGCGACAACCTGCAGGCAGTGCAGGCCCGTTGCACCGAACTGCTCAATGCCTACCGCACCATGCGCTACGTACTCGAGGAGTGCGACAGGTGGTTCAGTTGCGGTACCGTCGGTCGGAGCGGTGCTATCCTGCATGACAAAGTCAAGCAAGCACTATCGGAGCCCAATCGATGATCGTCGTCATCGCCGCGATGCTGTCAGGCATTCCCCTCATCACCTTTTGCATCCTCATCGTGGTCGACATGATCGATCAGTGGCGCGCAAAGAAACAACGTGCGCGCAAGGCTAAGTGAGTGGGTCAAGGCGCTGGCGCTGCGCCTGAGGTGCAGCTTGGGCTGGCACGACTACGAACTGTTATTCGATCTCGACACCGACAGTGATGATGCTTTCGGTGAACTGTGGCACTGCAAACACTGTGAAAAGGAAGCACCAACGTGGCCATTATGAAGACGCTGTGGCACTGGTTTCACCCCGTCAATCGAGCGCCGGTCGCGCTGTTCGCGGGTGGTGAAGTATTCACCAACTTCGTGGCGATCGGCGCCTACACCAAGCACCCGTGGTTGACAGGCACCTGCCTCGTCGGTGCAGTGCTGTGCCTAGGCGCCTGCGTAATGATGTGCATCAAGGCAATGAAGGCACTGTACTCACAACCCTACGTCGAAGAACTGGAGACGCCGTGAAAGTCATCGTTGTGCTGGCCATTCTGGTCGCCCTATTCTTTGCCTTCGTCTACCGTGAGGAGAAGCCCAAGCCCAAGACGATGCGCGATCGCTTAGATTAACGTGAGCGTCCACTATGCTCACGTCGATGCCCGCGACATCAGGCCAGGGGACCTGCTGTTCGACCTGCAGGCACAACACCTACCAAGCATCGGTAGTATGCTGACGACGCGCGTTGCACAGTGCCTGTTGCTGGTGATTGGCAACCTGGAGTTAGAGGCACCAGACGTTCGCAAGGGTGCTACTTCTTGGTCGTCAACAATAGCGGGCAGGTGACCGAGAGGTTCTGCTATTTTGGCTCGGGCAATGACGTGGTGAGAGTTGATGATCGATGATCTCAATAATCGTCGATGATTTTCTGATTGCGTACACTACTTACTAGTGGAGTAAGCAATGAAAACATCGATTGTATTCGCAGCATTGGGCATCATCTTTCTAGCATCGGCGTGTGACGTAGGTCTTAGGACGCGGCCCGTTCACGTTGAGGGACAAGTTGAGGTCAGACACGACCGTGACAACCATGACCACGGTGACCACGATCGCGGTGACCACCACGACGATCACCGCTAAGACATCAGAAAGTACACGCAACGTGCCTAATTATTGACCATGAGGGTCAGGTTAGGCACGTTGCGTCGTTACTTGCACGAGGCGTTGTTGGCCGAAGTCTGGCCCGGGCAACCTTATGGCCGCAACACGTTAAGTCCTGACATCAATAACCGTGAGCAAATTGGTGCGCTCACCGCAAAAGCTCTCGACACAGTTGACGACCCAGATGGTTTACCCGATCACCTGAAGGAGCCCCTCGTTTCCCGAGAGGACTGTGAAGGGCCAGTGCCGCCCACCGCCGAGCCCGTGACAATCCACAGTGATCCATTTGCGAGGGACTTCTCGCCGGCACCGACAGCTGGCATCAATCGCTAATCACTTCGCCAACTTGTCGAACAACGGCAAGTCACCATTCTTGGTGATGCACTTGTCCTCATAGGGTGCCCACACCCGCCTGTACAACTCCGTCGCCACGTTGGTCAACACGCCCGACACTGTGGCCACGACGTGGTACCTGACCACACCGAACCTCACGTTGATGACCTGCATCACGAGCCTCGTGATGGTGTAATTGAGCACCCCCGCGAAGTCAGCGCTGTCGAACGGAGGACCGTCAGCGCCGGCGACCTCCACTACTACACCCGCTAGGTTGTCGATCAACGCGTCAAGTGGTGCTCGCTGTTCCTGCTTGATGTAGGGCATGACCAATCATCACCCACGTGCACACGGTGTTCACTCGGTGACGATCCGCCTGATCCAACCCAACGAACCCGTGTGCCAGATCACCGTGGGCCCGGGTCCCAGCAACTGATACATGTACCAGCCACCCACCGTTGCCATCTTATAGTCACGCGCCAACAGCAACCACGGTACCGCCCGATCGATGCCGGCGTTCGGATCTATGGAGAAGATGGTCCACCCATCGCCGTTCGGATTGGCGATAAAGAAGAAGAATGTCCCAACCTCGATGTTAGCGGGGGAAAATTCACGATCACGCATTGAATGCCATCATTGTTGACTTGCACTCATAGTCGGTGTAGTGACGTAGTTTACACTCGTCAGTGAAGACCGTGACGGTAGCCTTTGCGAGGTTGCCCACAGATCTGTCAGTGAACGGCTCAACACCGATGACCAGCGCGGTGATCCACTCGATGTTGGAGGCAGAGCTCTGCAAGCTCTGCAACATGTCGCCCGGTTTCAGGTTCTTTGCCGACCTCACTTGACAACCTCACACCATGTGCCGATATAGGCGTAACTATATGCCTCAACCTTGCCATTGTCAACCACAATGGTCACCCTATCATCAAAACTATTGACGTCAGGGTCATCGGGCACCGCAATGACGAAGGCGAAGTGCCATGGCACCAAGTCGCCTTTACCACGGTAGTGTATCCGACGCAGGAGATTACCTGGCACGGGCAGCATCATGCATGCCTGTCATTGATGACACGTAATTCACAGTCGCTCGACGACACCCAAATTGGTCGGCCCTTCCACAGGACGAGGTGTGCAGTGATAGCTCCGAGGTTGAACTTGATCTTCGGGGGCGCCAACTGCTGGCTGGCGATGTAGAGGCAATAGGTACCCGCGGGGATGACTCCCACCATGATGGCATCTACCTCAGTTCTTGTCTTCGCGCGATCGAACAACTCTGGCACACGCTTGGCTTTGATCGAGAACGAATCACGGAGTTGCCAGAGCTGTACTAGGTTGCCCGTCTTGAGATCGGTCACTGTCCGACTCCGCACCACACTCGCGAGCGTATTGCCTGATGAAGTCGTCCAAGTGCAGGCGTATGGTGCAGAGATCTAATAGTGTCAGTCGGCGCAAACCACGGGTGCCTAGTACGACAAATGAGTCGATGCTGTCGCCTACGGGACTGGTCACGTCGAACGCCGCACGGAAAGCGTAGCGATGGTTGGCATAGCTCGTTGATTCGAGAGCATCCTTCTTGACGACCTGATAGATGACGTGGTTCTTTAATTGCGACAACTTGTCGTCGACCGTGTAGACGCAGAGATCTCCTAGTTGTAGTTCGCACGATTCAAGCGTCCCCTTTAGCGATCCCGGTGCTGCCATCCTCAGATCTTACACCACGCTCAGGTCACCGCGTGTAAGGGTGTGTAAGGGTGTGTAAGGGTGTGTAAGGGTGTGTAAGGCCGAGGAAGTCTGCGGGCACTTGAAGCGCCGCGGCGAGCTTGCGTCTAAACACGTTCACATCATCATCGTCGAACAGCATGGGCATGCGTGACCACAGCACCTTCACCTGCTCGACACCATCGTCGTCATTGACCACGGCACTGACCACGACACCCAAGGAAGTATGGCGAAAGCTAACGTCACAGACGAGGTCACCGGGACGGGGTTGCCACGCCAGCCGCTCGAACTCGTTTACCTGTTGTCGACGATCGACGTGAACTATCAACGTCGTCCACGTGGTTGCCAGCTTCACTGCATCACCCTATACCACGTCACACACAAGTTCAGCGCACTCCAACTCACCGTCATTGATCCAGAACAGCTTGCCCTGTCTCAGGCAGACGTGCCACCGCTTAGGGACGCGCCCGCATCCGTCGTCGCCCGCAATGGGCATGAACTGTGGCACGGGCACTTCATGTGGACCCACGTCATCGGTGCTGACGATGACAAAGGTGTCGCCCGTCGTCATCGACAAGGTGGTGTATTTGTATGAGAAGCCTCGCTCGACCAGGCGAAAGGGCCACCAACCGCGCGCGACGCCGCAGGTGAATGTCCACATCCACAATTGACAGGGCTTTACGACCACAACACCCAGACATAATACGACGGGTATCGTGCGCGGGAAGGTGGGCGCCCAATGACGAGGCCCAAGCGCCTTGGGATCAACTCCGTGGATCGACACACCAGCGCGCCGGGTGCGATGTCACGAGCCCCTTGAAGCGCGGCGCACTTCGGCTCATGCGCCACAATCAACGCAAACTGGTTCACCTCTTCGAGCACGTCAGCACCTCACAGCCGTCGTCGGTGATCAACACCGTGTGCTCAAACTGTGCACTCCAACCCTTGTCGTAAGTCCGCACTGTCCAGCCGTCGGCCTCCACGTAGACGTCACGCGCTCCCAAGCACAGGATGGGTTCGATGGTGAAGACATCACCCACCTTCAGCACCGTCTGGTCGCCGCAGGCCCAGTGATTGACGTGTGGCTTGGTGTGGAACAGGGTGCCGATGCCGTGACCACCGAACTCACGCACCACGGTGCAGCCCCCTGCCCTTGCCAGTGGTTCAATCGCTTGGCCAATCGCACCCAACCTCACCCCGGGCCCGACAATGCCCACCGCCGTTTCCAACGCCAGCCGGGTCAGTTCCACCAATCGCCGTGCGTCGGGTGACGGGGTGCCCACGTAGAAGGTGGCGCTGCAATCGCCGAAGTGGCCGTCAAGGATCGTCGTCACGTCGATGTTGATGATGTCGCCGTCGCATAGGACGAGTGCACCTGGGATGCCGTGACAGACGACGTCATTGACGCTGGTGCAGACGCTGCGCGGGAAGCCGTGGTAGTTGAGCGGTGCCGGGATGCCGCCCCGCGCGACGGTGTGATCGTGGACAAAGTCGTTGAGGGCGGCCGTCGTCGAGCCCGGGCGAACGATGGCACCCGCCGCCTGCAGCGTGTCCGCCGCCGAGGCACATGCCTTACGCATCTTGCTTAGGTCGAAGGACTGCACCTCTCTAACATATTCAATCACCGCGCACTATACATCATCATCCTGTACCTGAGCAAACCGCGGTGATGAGATGACATTGGTGTATTCGGTCCGAACCCAACCCCATTTCACCTGAGCACCATGGGTGCCGATGATCCAGACCAACACCCAGTCCAAGTGCCGGTTGATGCCGATTACAAGAGCGCTGGTGCCGCCCGGCGCTCCGCCAATGTGAGCGCGCACGGCGGGCTTGGTATAAAGCAACGCGTAGCCATTGAACACGACGACATCACCAGGTAGCGCCCGTCGCCCGTGAAAATGTAGACGGAGGCGCTTGGTGAACGTCACGTCGGCACCAATATGATGCCGCGTTCAACGATCCAACCCAGCGTATTGCCCCACAACGCGTAGACAAAACCGTCTCGGTGAGCGATGACGACGCCCATGACGCTTGGCTCAACGTGGCCCACACAGTCGTTAACGCCCACATCGACCGACGCCCACACGGCCACCTTGAGAGAGGTCCAACGTGCGTCGAGTTGCACGAAGTCGCCGGGTAACCATTCGTGATCTATCATACGGGCGCCACGACGGTGTTGTCAACCCATGCCATGATGGCCAACTCCGACCAAAAGACACAGACGAGGAACTGGTCACATTGGCCGATGACGAGGCCCAACGCCCCCGCGGTGGGACGACCTACACGATCGTGATTGGTGACATCGTTGGAGGCCCACAGTGAAAAGATGTTGTTGCGTGGCAATGGCACCACCTTGACAAGGACACCGGGTAGTAACAGTGACCCGTTGTTCACGGCAAGAACCTCAACTCATCATTGAACAGCCAACCCACCTGGTCATCAACGAGGCACAGCGAATAGCATGTGCCCTTATTTTTCGGTGACTCTATGGCAATGACCAGCGCTACCATGTGATTTTTAGCCGCGATGCCCCGACCGTTCCACCATGCTTGGCGTTCATCGAGGTTCTCATAGAGCGCAGCACCCGGTCGCACGCCATATAACTTCCCCGGCCTTGTGGTGAGGCGTGAGTAATGTGACCTAGTCATCTTCACCATTGCATCACACCTTACGCAGGTAGCCGTCCGACACGTAGCCCAACACCGACGGCATTGACCACAACACGTAGGTGTAGTCCCGCCGACGATTGATGACGAGGCCTAGGCCACCCGGCATCACCACGCCTAGGCGACTGCGCACGACGAGGAGCTCGCCGGCGCTAACGGAGCTCCATACCGAAACGGGCTCATCACCGCGAACCAACACGATGTCACCGGGTGCGGGTGGCCTGTCGATGTAACTCATCACGAAGTGCTTTCGGACTGAGTGTAGCTCATTACTTGACCCTCACCAAGAACTTGACCAGCGTCCAGCCCTTTTTCATTGATGCACTGTCAAAGACAAACGCCCATGCAACGTCTTTTTCATGTCGCCCGTCGACATCGGTGATGGTTCGCTCTGCCAACAATAATCCGAACTTGAATGTCCCGGTCGCTGACACCATGCGAGGTACAAACACCGACGGCAATGGTTGATCCCACGTACCATGACCACCCACGTGTACGCTCCTCACCAGGTCACCCGTACGTAGTAACTTGCGGCCCATCAGTGCCTTCCGACGACGCGAAGGGCCGAGCCCCAGACCCATTTAATCCGCGGCTTACTGGTGTTCACTAGCACCAAGGTGGGATGCGAGGTGTAATCGGAATAAAGGCTCGGTACGGCGATCACCGCGAGGACGAGGGCATGCTTCTCGACGAACATTAAGGCACCTTCAATAAGCCCCGTCAAGAGGGCACGCGCTGGCACTTCCGTACCAAACACCGTGACTTGTCGACCCGGGATGGGATTCAGCCTCACATCGTCCCACAGCGCCACGGGGTGTTTACACGCGACGATGTCACCGGGCCTAATGTCGATCACGTGTTTGATGACATCGATCACGGCGCGGCCTCGATGCTCTCGAGCAGCACCCAGCCCAGCTTGCCGTCGTCATACAACACGTAGACGACGGTGTCACCACCCTTCTTGTGCATGGTGATGACCAGCGCCTTGGCATTGAGGCGACCCTGCAACCCACCGGCGAACAGGTTGCTGTCGTCACCACCGTTGATGTGACTAAAGATGATGCGCGGCATGTAGGGCACGGGCACCACCAGGTCGCCGGGCTTGATGCAGGCATCAGGCGACCATTGGTCAGCTTTGGCGTCGATCATGGCACTTTCTTCAGGTCAGCTGCCCACATATAGCCAACCTCGCCACCGAGGAGTACGAGCACCAAGCCCAGATTGGCTCCATTCCATGGAGCACCTAACCCGCATCGGGAAATGACGAAGATCAACCTCCCGTCGATTGGTACGGACCTCACACAATCACCCAAGATGAATGCATCTTCGCCTAGGTCCTGGTTGGTGTCGGGATCACGTAGTCGGACACGTTCAATGCTCGGGCTAAAGGCTCCAGGTTGGCCGCGCGACCCCATCGTCACCCAATCACCGTGATCAAATTGAGTGCGGAGGGTGTACATCGGTTCTTCACGATTGTAAGGCCCATGACGTGGGCCTTTGCTACGGTACATGACGACTTGGGACGGCATCACCGCGATCCTAGGCGATCATCCCACCAACCGTCGTTGTACGAGCCACCGTCGGGCCCGCCGGGCCGCATCGAACCCGGCGTGATGCCATGGCCACAGTCGGTGAAGCGGTGCAGGCGTTCCCACTGGTTGCCGTTGTTGACGAAGACGCCGACGACGACGCAGTCCTGCCCGTGGAGCGAGAACTCGGCCTCAACGCGCAGGGTGACGTTGGCACCCGTCGCGCGGGGCGGGTCGGGCGGAGCAGGCGCCGGCGTACGTACGAGAAAGCTGGCGAGTACAATTCCAGCTAAGCCCAGGCCACTGATCCACAGCCCGTGCATGATGGTGTTGTATGCCTTCACTTTGACACCTCTCTCCGCAACCCCCACCCGCGTACCACGCACGTGAAGATGAGGCTTCCGACCACGGCGGGCGCCAGTGTTGCCAACCACGGGATCACGCGGGCACCATGGGAGGCGGGGGCGACGTCGGACAGGTGTTCGGGTTCGACGCCTCGCACAGTACATCGCGCTCGGGCAGGGTGTACTCCGTCGTCACCTCATCCCAAGTGTCCTCGGGCACCAATTCTTGGCCCGTCGGAGTGGTGACGATCGACAGCATGTCACTGTCTATGTCAATGTCGACCGACGATGGTAGCTTACCACGCACGCTCCTGAAGGGTTCATCGAGCTGATTGATGTCAACCATCGGCGTCTCCTCGGGTGCGGGGTACCAAGTATTCATCGAGGCTGACGCCGTCCTTCAATGCCCACACGATGCAGTTCGGGCAGGCCTCAATGACCTTGCTGGTGGCGTAGAAGGTGATGGCGCGGGCAGCGTCCTTGAAGACGAAGTCTTTCGTCTCGATGTCACGGCCACAATAGGCACGACCGCTATAGCGTTGAATGCAGGCCTGCGGCGTCTTGTGAGGTGTGGTCATGTGACAGCCGCCGACCGATTGCGCAGCGCCTCGAGCTCCCCTAGGTCATATGACCCGGTGTTATCGACGTCGGTGTCGCGGACTGTCACCGCCGCATGCTCGGCAGTTGGGTGCGCCTGCATGAAGAGCCGTGCTGCCTCGCGGCGTCCATCGCGGACTTGGTTGGTCAGCAGCTTGCTCAGCGATTGTGCCAGCGGCTCGCCGTTGGTGTCCAGCGACATCGGATCGACGCCGGCTTGAAACAACCAGAGGTGGCTCATGGCCAGGTGACGGCGTTCAGCGCTCATCGGAGACCTCCGGGTCTGCATTGGTGTCGTCATCGACGCCATCGTTGGTGTGGTGGCGCTGCTCCTTGCGGGGGTATTCGCCGTTCTCGTCGGGCAGTTGAAACTTGATGTAGGTCGGTGCGCTGTCGGCACCCTCTTCGGGGATGTTGGAGACGCAGATGACCTTGATCGGGCCCATGTTGAAGGAGAAACTCAACGTCTCGGTACCCCGACGCGTCGGCCTGATGACATTGTTGACAACGATCTGTTTCATGTTGCACGTCCTTTCTTGGCGGCCTTTTCGGCCTCAATCACTGCCTTGGGTCGATTTTTGGTGCCCTTCGGGCGCCCTTTTCCTCGTTTGCCGGGTTGTGGCACAGTTGGCTGCACCTTCACTTCGGTGACGATGAAGGGACTGCCCTTCGCCGGCGCCAACTTGAAGCACGCCAGTCCGTCCTTGAACGAGGCCCACCGTGCCCGCGGCGACCTGAAGTCGGAGTCCTCATCGTACAGCGACACCATGCCGGTGTCATCATCGATCGACCTGACGCGGCCGACGATCGTCTCCAACCACGGCAGGCCCTTCAACAGGGAGGTGCGGGTGTCGACGACGATGCGATCACCGACGTCGAACAGGACGACTGACGAGCCGTCGCCTAACACGGCGATGCCGTCCTTCAGGTGCTCGATGGGAGGGCGCTTCGACTGCCAGCGCTGGTGGCGTTCGGCGCGGGATAGACCCACGTCGGCATCGGGTTTTGAATCGTCAGCATCGCCGAGCGACCCTGACACAGGGGTCTCATTCATTGCAATCTCCTTCGCAGCAGTTCCAACCTATGATCTAACTGTACCACGGACGTGACCGAACTTACACCCAGGAGTTGACGAGCGAACGTTCGAAGTGAGTCAGCATCCACGTAGCATCCAGCACCTTGACCAAGTTGGCAGGGTCTTTCACCCCGTATGCTTGCCTCTTGACGCCATTGGGGAGCGTGAACTCGACCCGGTTGGTCGTGGGATCAATGACGGTAAAAGTTGTCGTTGCTGCTCTCTTCACCATGATCTAACTCTACCACGGTTCACCAGGGACTTACACCGTCCACGAATTATACTCGAGGTGTAATTCCTCGGGCCGCCCATGTGGGCGAGGTATGATACCCCGTCCCAGCACCCGTGACGACACGGTGGGCGGTCTGTGGGTGGTGGTTCCGTCACCAGGTGGGCCTGGCATACTGTCGGGTGGGCATGTCATCCCAGTCGTCCGGGGCACCCACGGGATGCGTGGTCGAACGTGACAGGACGTCACGGGAGACGCTTGGTGCGTTCCTGACGGCGTCTCTTCGCGCATCGTCGAGGAGGATCGCCAGTGAACCCGCGATGGCGGTGACTTCGGCCTCTGACTTGCCGTCATCGAGGCCCGTCTGGTAGATCCACAGGTGGGACAGCGCAAGGGTGCGAACATCGTGACGATTGTTCTTCATCATGAATGTACAGTACCACACTTGACCACGGCGCTTGCACTCTGCGCGGGAGGGTGGTACAATTGAAGCATGAGAACCACGTTGATCACATTCGTGGCACTCGTCATCACGTGTGTCATCGTCTCGTATGCCTGTGTCTACTCGCCGCCCAATTCCCTGCCCAACGGACACTCGCGGTGCGAGTACAACGCTGATTGTAGGCCACCCCAACAGTGTGACAGGGGCCTGTGTACCCTCGAACCCCATGACGTGGGGCGCTGATCACGTGCGCTCACTGAAGTGCGGGGGCGTTGACGTCTACGTAGACAGCTATTACACCCGTGGCACAGGCAGCACCTTCATCGGTGGTAACTTCTCGCTCGACAGTGCGATTGACTATGCTCGCCGCTCGCTTGAACTCCTATGGGGACCCAATCGTCACAGCGTCGTGGTGCCGCCCAAGGTGACAGCAGGCGGGCGCATTCCACAGCGCACGTTGATGATGTGGCTGCACTCCGACGAGCGGCCCATGGAACACCCAGGCGACGATGGATCACACCTGTTCCTCATCTGGTTTGCTGACGATGATCCCATCGATGCACTGCAGGACGCGGTGCGGCACCTCGATGGCATGGGTGGCTGGTGGCCACACGCGAAGGGTTACGTGCTATGAGCACCGGCGATAGGTTGAGACAACTGGCGATGGCGTGGCGCAAACAAGTGGCTAGCGATGCGTTGAGTCACGTGGGTAGCAATAGCGAGATCCGCCGGGCGAGGGGCGAACGCCTGCTGATGTGCGCAGGCGAACTTGAGGCGCTGGCGAGAGAAGTCGACAAGGCAGTCACGTCAACCGATTGCTCCTGATGTAGCAGGTGCGGCCTACACACACGATCTGGCAATACGAGTGGTGTACCCCCGACATGGTGATGACTGCCAACACTAGCGCTAGTTCACCATTGCACCACACGCTGCGCGCCACGACTCCCGCGCCGTATCCTACAGTATAGAACGGAAACGGGCGGGTGTAGCCCCAGCCCTTGGCCACGTACAGTTCCCCGGGTTTGCGGATCAAGTCAACGTCAGGGGTATTGAGTTCAGTGGGCATGCACGTCCTCAAAGAATTGGTGATAGCCCCAACCCAGCTTGCCTGTCGGTGTCAACACCAACACCTCGAGCGTGCCATTGGAGTTCACCGCGACGGCGACAGCTAACACCACTTTGAGTGGCTCTATGCGATCGATGATTGGGTTGGCACTGAGTGCAGAGATGCCTATGCGCGCGCTGACGTTGACATAAGAGTCCTGATCAGGCAACCTGCTGCGTATGCGAACCAGCATGCCTGGGAGAATGCGGCCATGCGGCGCCATCACCTCACCAACCACTTCAACACCCCGATGTACCATGCTTGGCGAAAGTCGCAGGTCCAGTACCAGTAGGGGCTGGTGCACCCGCCGCCCAAGTATTCTCGACCGTGACCCATAATTTTGCCGCGCCCGTCCTTGACCCATGACTCATTGCTGGTGAGGGTGCGGTCACATGCCGGGCACGTCAATTCTGTGTTGATGAAGTACGTCATCTCTGCACCGTGCGCACGTTCTTGCTCCATACCCAACCCAGCGTGTTCTTCGACGTCAAGATCAACACTTCTTCCGGCGGGATGCGAGGCTGACAAACGTTGATGACGAGCGCGATGTCACTTGCGTGCAGGAAGCCGACGCCAAGATTGTCCTCCGTTCGCATGCCCGGATACTGCGTCATGCAACACCGATAGTCGTAGTCATACCCAACCAGCAGGGTGACGAGTGAGCCGGGCGTGATCACGGGCGGTGAAGGTTGCACTGATCACGGGGAATGTCGCAGTTGCAATTGCCGGGAGCGACGCGCCGCCTGAACAGCTTCCAGATGCGCTCCTCCTCGTGATCGACCTGTGGTTCACCCACCACGACGGCGAGCTCAACGTTCTCAATTGGTTCACCATCGATGATTTCAAAGCGATTGCGATTCCAATACCCAGGCACGTCGACGAGCGTGTAGACGCGCGTGGCACCATCATCTTCGAGGACGCTGTAGACGTGACCCTCGGTCAGCTTGTCGGAGGCCAACCCACTGACATCAATGCACTTGACCTTCATGGTTCAATCCTATGCCAATTGCAGGGCACTTTGCACCTCACACCGGACACAACTTGCGCGCATCGATCCACCCCAAGATCCCACCCACCATGACCAGCGTTTCAGGACGCCATGCTACGTCTGGCTCAACGTAGATGATGAAGGCAACATCGATGTCTGGTAACATTTCGTAGAGAACAGGATTGTCGCCGTGAACCACGCCCCTTTTCGGAGTGACGCGTTTGATGCCCTCCGTTCGGCTAGTGACAAAGGTGCCGGGCACAAGGCGAGTAGTGCTCATTTCGACACCACGTTGAGCCATGATTGACTCATCCAACCTACCCTGTTCAACGCTGACACGTAGACGATGACCTCGAGAGTATATGAGTCCGACGCACCTAGAATGAGCACCAACGAGCCGAGCGCGATCGCCGTGGGGATGTTACCGTAATCACTGTCACTGATCGTGCCACGTGGCCACAACTGACACCACACGCGCGTCACTGCTAGTTGGCCGATCAACGCGACGGATACAGTGTTCACCGGCGCTCCAAGTGCTCGACGCGTTGAATCACCGACGTGTAGATCCAACCCACCGCGCTAGTTAGTGACTCAATGACCTGTGCCCGTCGGTCGCCGCCGGTATCGAACGTAATCGCAATGACAAGACCAAAGTTGAAGTCACACAGGCGTCGTCTATGTCCCATATCACCATAGACGCCCGGACGCCAAGAAGACGCGTGAAGTGATGTCGGGTACCAGATCAGGTCACCAGGATGGAAAATGCGGGTCACCACAATCTTATCCTACACCGACAACTATTTCGGTTACACCGTGCCAGTGGGTGCCACGTCCCATCACCTCTTCACTGATTTCGTGAATGTACAGACGACCGCGCATTAATAGGATCAATTCGATTACGTCGTCGGACCGCAATCTTCGCCTGCTGATGATCATGGCAAGGGTGTCTGCGTTGAACACCGTGAACCTGCCCAGCGTGAAGTGATTGAGAGGTCGATTATCAACGAGTCGTGCATGCATCATCGTCAGGGAAGTGATGAGGTCACCCGGTTCAAACTTCATGGGGTGATCACCTTGATGAAGGTGCTGTTGATCCAACCCATGCCCTGCGCGGTGACGATGAAGACATAATGTCCCATCACCGTCGCCATAACTGTGCTAGCGACGATTCCGACGTAGAGCGAATCAATGTACGTGTAATGACTGTCGTACACGTGGCCGGATACATCCGTATGAACGATGATGCACACGTCGCCCGGATAGTATGCGTGTCCCATGATGCGCGGGGGCAGTGCCGTCCACGAATAACCTGGGTGCCTGAAGGTCACCAGCGCGCCCGGTGTGGCCTGAGCGGGGGTGATCATGCGCGCACCAGGTCGGTGGGAAACACCCACCCCACGCGATGGCCGAGCAAGACACAGATCCATTGAGTGCCTGGTGAAAAGATGTGGGATACGTCCTTCACGTAATTGATGACGAGGCACCGTTTACCACGGCGATACCATCGGAGGCCACTACTATTTTCCCCGGGATGAGTGATCCTGACTGCAACATCCTCGCCGTGTCGCCGCGCGTGCGACGACCCATGGAGGCAACACAGCGTCCCGGGCAGGAATTGCTCCTCATGGGTCATCGAGTTCTTTTCATCCTATCACACCATGGCGTCGACTTGCACGGTACACTCAATCAGAGCGGTTCCAGGTCAGTAAGAAAGACCCAACCCAGCGAGGCATCGGCAAATAACAAGCAGACCCATCTCGTGGATGACAGGCCAAACCGCCAACTGTTGATGACCAGACACACCACGCCAGCAGCATACCAGACGACGACGCGTTCCATCGGCAGGCCTTGGTGGGTGCCCAGATCGGGGTGCACGATCCGAACGGCAATCTTGTCACCATAGTCTCTTCGGAGGCACGCTAGTGTGCCGGGCAGCAACTTCTCCTCGTTGGTCATTGTCATCTGTTTTCGAGGAAGTACACTGAAACCCAAACCAAGCGCTCCGCGTGCAGGACGAGAACATAGTCCAGGAGGGCGTCCCATTGCTGAACAATGAGGCACGCGTCACCTGCCTCGTGTGCGTGTCCCAGCGCCAACGTCTTGCGATCTTTCCACCCAATCCCCGCGTGCATGAAGACTGCCAGCATTCCGGGAATGACGTCATGCGGCGTCATGCCAACACCAAGTCACTGTCGAAGATCCACCCAACAATGCCGTCTGACGTTAGCACACAGATCCACCAGATGTTGGCTGACCACACGTAGTCAATGATCAAACCAGCAGTGCCACACCGGGCATATATCACCAGTGATGGTACCTCATCTTTGGGGTGCCTAGTGCGGATGCTGACCGTTACCAACTTCCTCTTATTGTAGAGAAAGATCAACGTCCCACGTGCATGGATCGTAGGCTGCACAAAGGGTGCTGGGGTTGGTGTGGAGATCATGGAACATCACTCGTCTTCGCTATGCGAACGGCGCGGAAGATCGCTCCGATCACGTGGCTGCCTTCGAGCGCGCGAGATAACCCATTACAGTTCAACCACGTCAGGATGCCTTCGGCGCGGGCGACCAACAGGTTAACGCCACCGATGAGCACGAAGCGATGCTCGACGGATGACCATATCTCTTCATGCGTGACAACCTCATTGCCGTTACGGGTGTACACCCACTTGATGAGGTCGCCGGGCTTCAATTCACTCGGCGTCATCAGGTGCAACCCAATCCTGACCCTTGGTGAATGAACCGCGGTTCTCGATGCCCGTCTTGGTCAAGGCGACGACGAACGTTTTCCCGCTACAACCCCACCTGTTCTTGCTGACCTCGAACAACAGGCCCCCAAACGTCGGGCTCTTCTTGTTCTCGTCGTACGACAGGTGGGCATGGACGTCGATGGCGTGGCGGATGGTGTTCTTGCCCGCGAATTCTCCACCCTTGGTACATTGTCCCACGAAGATGCAGAAGGCGAAGTTCTGCTGGCACCAGGCGACCAACATCTCAGTGCAGCGCACCGGGGTGTTGCCCGTCGTCCCACCGTCCTTGTACTTCATGTCGTTCAACGTCTGCAGTGAATCTTGCAGTAGGACGATGACCTTGCCCGGGTTGGCCTTCTTGACGCCGTCGAGGAACTTCAACAGCTTAGGCAGGTTAGTCTCCTCGGCGACCATGAAGTCGTGCTTCAACTGCAACCGTTCAACGGCCAGCTTGGCCTGAAACAGGCTCTCTTCGCCCGTGTTGTAGACGACGATGTGACCCGCACCCGTCAGCGTCGACGCCAACTGGCGCACCAGCGTTGACTTGCCGGTGCCCGGGCCACCCGTCAGCATCAGCGTCGTCGTCGCGGTGAAGCCACCTTCGCCGCCCAACGCCTCGTCGATCCAATCGAGGCCCGTCGAGTGCTTGACCCGCAGTTCGGGTGGCACCGCGATGGTGCTGATCTTCGTCCCAGCCTTGAAACCACGCCCAACGTGCAGATTCATCTCGGCCATTGTCTCGGCATCTCCGTCGGTTGAGATCTAACTCTACCAGGTTCGTGGTGGAACTTGCACTATCACCGAGCCAGGATGAACATGCCCAGTGCGACCCACGAGGCGCCACAGACGACGAGGGCAGCGCTCCAGAACATCACCATCTCGGCCCGACTTGCCTTTGCTTCCTTCATCATGATCTAATCCTACCACGGTCGCCGGCGAACTTGCACTGTCCCCGAATTATACCCCGGGTGTAATCCTAGCCTGCCTGTCCCGGGACACCCCCGGACCCACCCAGGTGCGGCCCGACGGCCCACAGGACGGCCCAGGTCACCTTGCCACGGGCGGGAGGCAGTTCCACCCCTTCGATTATTGTGGGTGCCCGGTGACAAGGCACGTGGACGGTGTAAGTCCCCGGTGAATCGTGGTAGAGTTAGATCATGGTAGCAAATAGGTCTCGCCTCAACGTGCCCATCCACAGTGCTCGCAAGTTCAGGTGGAGCAACGATTTCACCGGCAGTGCCGAGGTGTCTGACTTCAGCCGAACAATCAGCTCGCGGGTGTACACCGATGCCGCGGACGTGGGTTTCATCTGTGAATCACCGCGGACGGGTAAACAGGTGCTGTTCACGTTGTGTGAAGAAGAACGGCACGATGGTGAGTTGGTGTCGGAGACCTACGTGTCGTGCGCTTTTGGGGGTTGGGTGCCCGACATGCGCATCATAATCTTCAACGACTGAAGTGCAAGTTCAACTCCGAACCTGGTAGGATTAGATCATGATCAAATACAAGCGTGCCCCTGCCGGGTACATTGCCCAGTTCTTCACAGACGAGAAGCTCCCATACCCGGGCGCGGTCAACCAGGATTACCGTGACAACCATTTCATGGACGTGACAGGAGACTGGTGTCCCACTCTCCCGGAGGCGATCGAGTCAGTCAAGAAACAACGTCCCAAGGAGATCAAGAAGCTCCAGAAAAAGCTCGAAGCGCTTGAGGCGAGAGCTCAGGAACTGAGGGCTTACATCAAACAACTCCAGGAAACGTCAGCGACCTCCGTCGAAGAGAAAGTCTGAGGAAGATCTGTGCAAGTTCAACTTCGAACCTGGTGGTTGCAGTGCAAGTTGCCCTGCAACTGGCATAGGATTAGATCATGGCAAAGAGAACCCTCAAAGTCGGCGACGAATTCCACAAGGGCCTGTGCATTGTGCGGGTGATGACCCTCGAGAACCCGGGCAGGTTCCCGGTACGCTACGTGTGGGTCGTCGAGGCCAATGGCCGCCGCGAAGCGGACCATTGTGGCCGTGAAATGGCCGGCGTCAATTCGGTCAGCGGCACCTTCAAGTTCCTCGAAGGCGAGGGCTTCACCTATCACCCGGTGCAAGTCACCGCCTGATCGTGGTAGAGTTAGATCATGGCAAAGAAAGTAGCAAAGAAGTCATCCAAGGCGACACCGTCTCACTACTGCGTCGGCGACACATTTGTACACTCCGACCACAACGCGGGAGTGCACATCCGGGTAGTAGCTGTCACCTCTAACTCGGTGTCTTACACGTGGCACTATTCGCCCGGTGGTGTCGGCGAGCCACCGTGGAAACAGCCCGTGTCACATTCACAGTTTCAAACGCTGCTCACTGACTTTGGCTTCACAAAGCAAAGCTGTAACAAGAGACGCGCGGCGCTCGTCGATCACATTGCACTGGCGGTGTGCAATGCGTTCAACCGAGAGGTCAGCAACGCGCTCAGTGAATTGACTCCCGTGTCGCCCGGGCTCATTGAACACGATGGGGCGATGATCATCATGAAAGATGCAGTGCACGCCGCCATTCAGCGCTTGACTTCGTAGGAGCAGTGCAAGTCTTCCGTCACTCGTGGTATCCTGATCTCTCCACCCATAATCAAGGAATGAAGCCATGTCGATGCGATCCACCAACTCTCCCCGCCGTGTCTACTCCCGCAACAACGTCGTCCACGTGCTGTTCGCCGGCACCGTCTTCGGCCCCAACGGCGACACCAAGGTGCGCCTCGACACCCCCGTCCGCATCACCGGCAACGGCGACGGGACATGCACCATCGTGCAGCGCCGTGCTCACGCCAAGGGCATCACCGAAGTGTGGCCGCAGGTCAAGGTGCCCTGCACCCCGCGTGGTTAGGTCGTGATTCACACAGGTCCCCGGGTACACATTCCTCACGGTGACTCAAATGATCGAACGGATGCGAACCTGCTGCCCGGTACCCTGGCCATCGCCGGTGCCCTCTGGCACGACGTAGACCTACAGCAACCCGTGGTGGGCACCAATTTTCTGTGTCTCATCGTCGGCGAGGTGTGCAATGGCAACATCTGGCGACCCACGTTGGTCAGTGCGCTCGACGGAGGGGTGCTGTTTGGCTCAGCCTTCTATTTGGAGCCGACGACCGTTAGGTCGTGACTTCGCTCAAGTGCCCAGGCCTCGCGCACGCCGAAACAGCTGACCCACAGCAATTGATCACCAAACAGGATGAACGGGTGGTCACCGGTGATATCTTGGCACGAGATGACGAGGCACAGCGTGGGGCGCTGCACCTGGGTGACATAGTCAGCGGGTAGCATTGTCTCATTGCTCCACAACACCGCGCCCGGGACGACGGTGATCAATTGTCCGGGTCGCAGCACGCTCATGTCGGCACCCGATGCAGGTACACGTGGCTACACCACAGTAGCTGATCATCACCGGTGAGGACGAGTGCCAGTTGCCATTTTTTTGATGTCCTGATCACAGCGATGATGAGTGACACGCTATCGGGCTTGTTCAATACGTTAAAGCCACGCATCCTTCCGTCGTCGCAAGTTCTCCACCCGGCGTCGCAGAGGACCAGCTGTCCGGGCACCAGTTTCATACCTGCCTCAGGTAGTGTTCACTAGTCCACAACAATCGCCCATCACTAGTGACGACGAGTGTCGGCCGCCAGTTGTTAGAAATGACACCAGCAGAGGTGCCGATGACGAGGCACAGTTCTTCACGCCAGACGCGGCGAACATAATCGATCAGTGTTTGATTGAACCACAGACCCGCACCTGGGATCAGGAATGTCAGTTGACCCGGTTGATAGAGCCAATCGTCACCTGTCACAACAGCCTCCAACGTCCGGGGTGGGCCCACGTCAGGCCCAATCGACCGTCGATCAACAACAACGTCGGGTGACCGTGATTTGATCGACGACCGACGACCAGCGCGACCCGGCCGGCTTCGATGACGGTGCCGTTCTGATCAGATGAACTGACCATGATGGGTGCCGTGATCTCAATCAGTGCTCCTGGGACGGGCGCGGTGGGTGACGGCATCATACTCCCACTATGGAGTTACGATTGATCTCACACAGTTTGCCGCGCGCAAGGCAAATCACGTAATCAGCATCAACCTTAGAATGGGTGATGACGAAGAAACACTCGCCAGGCCAAGCAGTGCTGGGCATTTCGTTGACGAAAGCGATGATGTCTGTTGTCATCCACCACAATGTGCAGGCGGCGTGCGTCGGCATGGTCAAGGTGCCCGGAGAGAACTTCACGTCGGCGGGTGACAACACCATTAATCATACCCCTGGTGTCGGTCAGTGTTCAAGCGTTGAACATTCACAGCGACTTTAACCAGGCATATGCAACCTCGCACAGTCGCCCCCGTGCGATACAAATGACGTACTTGGGGGAATAGCCGGCACCAATGATGAGGCAAGGCTCGCCGTGAACGGCGTTGTTGGGGTCACAGTCGCCCAACCACCACAACAGACAAGGCAGTTGGGTGATAACGGCCAAGGTGCCAGGTTGCAGCTTCACCTGACTTCCTCCCCTTCGACGGCGTGTCGGTGACACCAGCCCAGCCGTCCGGTCGCCAGCACCCGGACGCGGAATTCAATCGGGTTCACTTCAACGATGAAGACAAGGCTTCCGGGGCGCAAAGAACCAAGGTTCACGCCGTCCGCGCCGTCGGCGCACGTCCACAGCGCCCATGCGCCTCCTTCGAGGTCACCCACCTTCCTGAGTTGACCGGGGGCGATCACCAAAATGCCTCGACGGTCAGCCAACCCAGGCGCCCTAGGGCAAGAACACAGAAGTAGCCACGGTGCCCGGGGCCCGAGACGATCAAACAGACAGTGCCAGCAGGGAGCCTGGTGCTCCAGTTGGGGCCTGCGTTTCGCAGTTCATTCATGTCGAGCGCCCACACGGGCCTCTCGGGCCGGGTGATGGTGCCCGGTGATATCATCATGCCAGTGCGAGGTAGTGAAGGCAACCGATCTGGTCGCCGATGATGACGTCGACATACTCGCCGACGTCGCTGCGCTTGGCGATGATGAGGCACAGGCAACCCACGGCCACATCACCTATGACGTAAGTCGAGCCTCCGTTATCATTCCTGAACCGCCACAGGGCAAAGTGGGGGCTTTTGACGGCGTGCAGGTCACCCGGAACCAACATCACGTGGCGTCCCTCATACCGAACGTGTGGAGCCAACCACTGCGTTCCAGGCGCGAGACAAAGACGTGCACGTAGGCACCGTCGAATCCCAATACCAGGCAGACGTCGCCACGCTGCATGTCGCCAACCTTCAGGGCACCAAGCCCCCGAAAGTTTCCAGGGTTGCGATCCCACAGGCGGCCGGATCCATCGCAATCGACGACGCGGATCACGGCACCACCCTCCCAGCGCTGGTCCGGAGCCAACCCGCTCGCTGGTGCCGTGAGGCAAAGACACGGATGTACTCACGACGCGGAGGCCAGGCCTCCAACAACAGGCAGACGTCATCCATGTGGACAACTTCAATCGGCCCGTGCCCATGGGCGGCGCGGGGGAGCTCGGGCCACAGGAAGGCGGTCTGATTGACGAGGAAGATCACGACAGCACCCACTTGTTGAGCCAACCAAAGCAACCTGCAGCGAGGACGAAGACGTAACCACAGTCGCGGTCGACCATGCCCACGATGAGCACCGCACCGTTGAGTGTAACGTAGCCCCGCTTATTGGTGCCGACTGTGGCCAGTATGGGATCGGTGTCCCACAGCACAGCACCGATGTTGGCGAAGAACAGGGTGCCGGGCTCGAACCCAGACATCACAACACCTCCAAGTGGAAGGTGTTGAGCCAACCCAACTGACCCTCACCGGTGACGATGAAGGCAAATACCTGCCCGTCTAGTCTCCTCACGACCTGGGCCGCGGCGAGGGCGACGGTGTTACCAGCAGCGCGCAGGTTCGCGTAGTCAGCACTAGTGATTGAATCAGGCGACGGCACCCGTGGCCACAACAGGCCACCGAGGGGTGGGACGAGGTGACCGGGTTGAAGTTTGACGGAAGACAAGGTGCACTCACCTGCGACTGCGATAAAAGGCACGCTGGGCATCGGGATGATAGGCGACCTTGGCCAGCACCTGAGTGCCCCGCGAGATGTGCCCGGGCAAAAAGGCATAGCGCTCGGCACTGGCACAGTCGAAGGACACGATGGTGCCCCTGTCGTCGGTGGTCAGCAGTTCATTGGTTTCGAAAGAAGGGGAGGAGGTGGCCATGATGGTCAATGGTAAGCCAGTATTGGCACAGTATGCACTCAGGTGATGTCACACAGGTACCGCAACTTGACCCAACCGCACCGGTGCAAGCGCGAGACAAAGACATAGGCATCATCGACGTCACGGCCGACCGACAGCACCAGGCAGACATCGTCCACCCGCAGGACCTCGGTGTCAATGCCGTAGCCCGCGCCAGGCCGCGCACCGAGCCACAACAGGTTCACGCTGCAAACCCTCTTGAGGGTGCCCGGCGGTGAGGAGGAGGAGGAGGGTTGCATCACCGTGATGACCATGACAGAATGTCGTGCCGAACCCAGCCGACCTTCATGAGGCGGGAGGCAAGGACGCAGACATAGGCGACGTTGCGCTGGTCGGGGGTGACCCCCGGTTGAATGTAGACAACAGCAGACAGGCGTCGCCGGCCCACAAGTCATCGGTGTGGAGATCCCACAGCCCGGGCCCTCGGGGTGCATGCGACGCCACAGGAGGCCGGGCTGCGCGGTGAAGAACAGGGTCTGGACCGGGGGCATCATCTGCATCTAGACCTCCCCCAAAGAATCGAGGCGAACCCAACAGATTCGCTGCAAACGTGAGACAAAGACACGGGCATAGGACGTGCTCGCGCCGGGAAAGGGACTCACTGCCAACAACAGGCAGGTGTCACCCACTTCGAGTGCACTAAGTGCGTCATCGTTCGCCGTGACTGAGCAACCATCGGGCCAGGCAATGACGTGCGAACAGGCAAACAGCAAGGCGGGGGTCGGATCGGTGAAGACCAACGTACCTGGCCTCGGGAACCGAGGCGCCTTCGGTGGGAGTTTGGCTCCCACTGGCATGTCGGTCGTCGTGCGATGAACTCGTTCGTCGTCGGGAATCGACACTGGGGTGATGATCATGGGGCTAGCAACACATCTCGCAGGTCGCTGCGGCCGAGCCAACCCAGGTGGGGGTTGGACCCGCGCGTTAAGATTGGGCGGGCGTGTGGTCGCACCACACGCAGGCGCGTGCATGTGATGATTGATCATTTGAGGGTGCGAGAGGGGCACTGATGTGTGGTAGGCACGTATGGTGATAGGCTACGGTGTCCACGGTTTGACGGGCGCTGGAGGCTGCGTGAAGGGGTGAAAGGGGCACCATGAAGCGTGGAGGTGAACCGCGTGACGGCTGAGCATTGCGAGAGCATTCGTAACGAATATATTCGCTGTCGATCTGCGAGGTCGCAGCGAGAGAGCTCGTCGCCAAGTGAAGTGACTTCACCCATCCCCTCTGCGTCACACGGTGCGTCCGCCAAATCTGCCGCCCACGTGCTCAGTCTGGCTGCTGCAAATAGCCGACCCAACTGCACCTCCGCTCATGCGGGTGGGATTGTCTCGCACGTTGCTCGCGCATCGCGTCCTTCGTTGCAAGGCGCTGCTGGTCCAGGCATTGGGTGCACCTTACACGATGTAGAAGTTGCCGTCGATGCCCAGGTAGCTGCCCACTGCCATGACGCGGCCCAGCGTGTTGTGGCGACGGGCGGCCAGCGACTGCTTGCTGTGGAAGCTGATGGTGGTGGCTCGCTGTGCCCAGTAGTAGCTCTGGCCATCGACTGCCACCATGGTGGGCTTCCGCTGCAGGGCGGCCTGCAGTGCCTTGGTCACCGCGTCGTTGGCGACCCAGTGGAGCTTCGCGGTGACGACGGTGATGGGGATGTGGTCTTGTGCGTTCTTCATGGTGGTCTCTGCTCCGGGCGTTGTGGTGATCTGAAGATGTTCAATTGCTCTCGCGAGCACGTGTCGTGTCGTCGTGCGCCCGACAACAACTCGTGGGTTTGGGCGCACTTCACTCGAGCGCTCGCTCGCGAGCAGGGGTGTCGTCGAGCGTGTGTGCTCGCATCGCAGGTCGCTACAACGACGCGTGTCGTCCGCCTGCGTGCACCCGAAAGATCGCGTATCGGGTCGCACGTGGCGCCCGGGCGTGCAGGGGTTTATGCGACCTTACGGGGTGACCCCTACGGCACCTCGATGACGTGTGACTGGGCGATGAGGTTGCCGTCGCTGTCGAGGGTGACGGTGTGGACCCACTGGCCGTCGCAGTACCAGCAGCACTCGAGCTCGATGAGGGGCTCGGTGGGAATGTTGTTGATGAGCCGGGTGTGCCAGAGGTGGTCACCGGGGCAGAAAGTGGGGTCCATGATCTAATCCTACCAGGAACGGGTGGTCTCTTGCACTGTCCATGAATTATACCCGGAGTGTAATTCTGGCAGACAACGTGAGTAGTGCAAGTCTCAAGTAAACCGTGGTACAGTTAGATCATGGACCCCAACAGCAGCTTCGAGATGGAGTGGATCATCTGCATCAACTTGCAGCCGGCGCCCTCGGTGATCACCAAGCTACCCAATGTCTACTTGACCAACGTGAACGTCGACACCCGGGTCACCACCAACATCTACCAGGCGCAGGGTTACCACTACAAGTCAGACGCTCGGGTCGCTGCCGAGCTGACCGGTGTGGTCTACGACATTCGCCGACGACGTGACTTCCGCGCCTCAACGGTGTAAACTCCTCACCGTACGTGGTAGAATGGTACTTGATGGTGGATGAAGCAGTCCACACAGTGAGGGCGCTCCCCTCACCAGAACTCCCTCCAACAGGAACACAGGAAAAGGAACATCCCATGTCAGACACGCAGAACGACCCGACCAGCACGTCCGAGATCGACAAGGCCATCAACGCTGCCAAGGCACGCAAGGCCGCGCGCGGTGAGAAGGTCATCTCTGCCGACGGCACCCCCAAGGCCGCGAAGGCGCCCCGGGCACCCCGCGCTCCCAAGGCCACCGACGAGGCCAAGCTCGCCCTCAAGGCAGCGAAGGCAGCCACCGCCGCCGCCAAACGTGCAGCGCGCCAGGCAAAGAAAGCGGCCGCAGCGCCCAAGGCGACGGCCCACATGAAGAAGGTCGAGAAGGCCGCCGAGCGCCTAGGCACCCTGTCCGACGCCGCTTCCCTCATCTTCAACGAGGCGACGGCGAGCCTGTCGGCCCTCGAGCTGGGCATCCTCGCCGGCCACCTGCAGCACTTCAACCGCGTCAAGGCGACGTCCCGCGCCGCGGCGACCCGCCCGTCGGTGGGCCAGACTGTCACCATCGTGTCGGGCGACCCCCGCTACGTGGGCCGCACGGGCACCGTCACCAAGTCGCAGCGCATCCGCATGTACGTGCAGCTCGACGGCGTCAAGAAACCCGTCTACCTGTTCACCAGCGACGCAGTCCTCGCGAATGACGAAGCGACCGAACAGTCCGCATCGGCGTGAAGGTGATGTTGCAGTGGGTGGTGCCGGCACTCGTCGGCACCACTTTGCTGTCACCCGCTCAGGCCCACCCGTCTCCCACCCACAATTCGACGACACAGTGTGAGGCCATCAGTGACCCCGACCACCGGCACTTTTGCCGAGCGGTGGTGGGCCACGACCCCCTCGAGTGCGAGCTGATCCACAACCACGACCTGCGGCAGCTGTGCCGCGCCGAAGCCACACCGAAGTGAAGAGGAGCAACGCCGGATGACCAGGAAAGAATTCTGCCACCAACTGCTGCTGTCGAACCTGCTGAGCAAGGGCCAGGACTACAACAGAGCCGACAAGCCCACCGAGCCCGAGGTCGACGCCGTCAAGCGCCGCTGCACCTTCATCGGCAGGCTGGCGGACGCGGTGCCCATCGGCTTCTTCGATGACGAGCACCCGGGTGCGGTGTCCCTCGGCCTCGACGAGAGCGCCGGCCCATTTTGCCCACCGCAGTCCGACGCCACCGACCCACAGGTCACCCTCACCCAGCGCGTCACCGGCAGCATCGATCCCAAATAGGCCTCCCAAAGTTGAACATTCTTCGGATCACAGATCCAGAAAGTCACGGTGCGCGGTGAATAAAAAGGCGAGACAGCTCAACAGCTTCAAGATCAAGGCCTCGCAGCAGGGGCTGACGAGGGCGCGAGCAGAAAGACTGATCAGCCAGCAGTGGGACACGCTGACCGACGAGCAGCACGCTCAACTGGCCGCCCACAAGAACAACCACGTCAAGGTGAAGCTGGCAGTGAAGTTGGCGCAGCAGAAGGCACAGCAGGGATAGATAACGCGCCGAGACCATAAATACAGCATGCACTGGCAACCACCCTTCCCGGCGCGCCAACTGGAGCTGCAGTGCCCGAGCTGCGGAGTGCAGGGCCACGTCTGGGCGCGGGTGTCGGCCAGCTACTGCGACGGCGACACCGTCGACGCCTACTGCGGGCACTGCCATCAACCCCTCGAGGTGACGGCACGGGTCAGGGTCGCCTTCGTCGATGCCGCGTGCTGTGAGACGGGCTCGGTGGAGCCGGCGGCCGACGAGCGGGGGATGGACATGCTGCAGCACGACCCGCGGCACCACGGGTGAGCGACCCCCTGAGCGGGCGGCCGGTTGAGGGCCCACCGCAGAGCCACGGCGGGGCCCCGTCGAGACCCCATGGCCCCACCCCATGGCCCTGGAGGGGCAGGCAACCTTTGTGGGGCCTTTCTGGGGGAGGCTCGAGCTTGACCTCATCGCACAAATCACGTGCAATTCCCGCGCCTAATCAGCCCATCTGTGTGCATCTGTGTGGCTTTGTGATGTATGATGTAGCGCGAGAGCAGGTGGGAGTGAAGCTCCCACTTCACCACATTCACCGCGCCCACACGAAAATCCCGTGAAGCAAAGTGAGGCATACTTACCACCATGGACATGACAGCATTTTGGGCCACCGTCCCGCCGCAAGACAAGTTGGCCGTGGGCCAGCTGAAGAATTCACCTTCGCTGGCCGCGGCCAGGCAGGACTTTCTCGGTGACGCGCCGACGGAGTTCGCTTCCACTGTCATCCCCAACATCGGGCCCAGCGGCGCGACGACCGACGACGACGAAGAAGACCTCGCCGAACGCGATCCCGATCAGGAGATCACCGACGCCGACGGGCCCTCGGTCAGCGGCGACAAGGCCCTGATGGCCTACCAACCGTCGATCGATGCCCTGTACCTGTGGTACCCCGACGACAAAACTTGGCGCATGTGGAACTATTGATGCCGTGCCTTGATGCCGGCATGGCCATTGAAGTGAGTGTCGGGCCCAGGAACTGGGTGACCCTTTTGGGTCATGTCGGTTCCCGACACTGGCCCTCACCGCGCACCCTGATCCTGTTGCTCACCCTTCTCCAGGTCTCTGCTTGCGGCGGCACCCTGGTTGGGCCCGTCTTCGAGTATCAGGTGGGGGCACAGCCCCCACCGCCTGCACACCCCACTTCCGGCTTTGCTGCTTCAACGTGGTCGCCGACGAACAGTAACCAGGCCATCGTCTATGCTCAAGCGGCGACCCCTGCCGCGGTACCGCCCATCCACAAGCGCCACACCACCGTCGCCTCGGTGCAGTGGCCGTGGATCGCCGTCGCCGCCACCGTCCTCGTCGGCGGCACCCTGGCGGGCCTGGCGGCGTCAGGTTGTTTCGATGGCAACTGTGGCAAGACACTGGGCTGGTGACGTGCCCAGCACGTCACGCACCCGGTGCACCCAAGTCCCTTCGGGACGTTGGGCTGGTGATTGTCATGAAGGGACGAAATTGCTTCAGTCCTCACGGACTTCAGGACGTGAATTACACCCCGAGTATAATTCGACGGGGAGTGCAAGCGCACTGACTTCTGGCTTACAGTTAGATCATGAGGACGATAGGAATCATGACGATGGCCTGCCTGGTGGGAGCAACGCTCCCACTGGTTGCCTGTGGCGGCGCGCCCCCGGCAGCGCCCCCCGAGCTGACGAGTGCCTGCGCCGGCCATACCTGCAGTGGGGGTTCCACCCCCACCAGCCCCACCGACCCTTCACTTGCCCCCACCGTGTCGCCCCCAAGCGCTTCGTCGGTGCCGGCGAAGGAATCCCCTTCGCCTGAGGCGGGGATTTTACCTGATGCCGCCACGGTGCCAGTGGGGGCAACGCCCCCACCAGCCCCACCATCGACCCCGCTTCCCGACGCTGCCAGTGAGGGTTCAACCCTCACCGCCGTCGATATCGATGCAGGTACCATGGTCAGTGTCCCCGAAGTCGATGCCGGGCCCGATGCGCCGGTTATGGCCGTGCTTCAAACCGACGCCGCGCCACTGCCCGATCCCTGTGCTGGTGCGAGTGGGGGTTCCACCCCCACCATGGTTCCTCGTGCCTATCCGGGCGGCGGTGGCATCGGTTGTGCGCGGCTCGCGGGTACCGGCACCTCGGTGCCTTGCCAGTGCTTCGTTACTGCTGGTGAGGGCGGCACCCTCACTGCCACCGCGCTGGCCCTTACCGTCTGCGGGCCGACGGGCTGCAACTGCATCGCCAACGACGGCGAGGGCCCGGCTGACCGCCCGTACTGCATCGGGCCCAAGTGCACCGCTGACCAGATCGCCAACCAGACGTGCTGGTATTGATGCCGAAGGTGGGAGCGAATCGCTAGCGATTCGCTCCCACTGCAACAAGTGCAAACACTGCACCAACCGTGTTAGGATCTGATCATGGACAGCTACTCGTACCGCATCATTCCCATTGCCGAACGCCATGGCGTTCTCGCCGAACAAAAGGCTCTGCGCCCCGGCGAACGCCTGTGGGTGATCACCACTGCGATGTATGGGGCCTTGTACGCCGAACGCGCTACCCCTTTTCGCAGCAGGTTTCGCGGCAAGTCGAAGACGCGAGGTGAACACCGATGATGCGCGGTCCATCCATTTCCGTCAACGTTATGTGCATTCTGGCCTGGGCCTCTCTGTCGGTGTACTTGACATGCCTGGCCATCTCCGCGGTGGAGCACCTCGGTGATGCTGGTGAGGGCGGGACCCTCACTTCCGACGTCGTCATGCGGGAGCACCAGTGAGGTGGGTGATCTTTGCCATCATCATGGTGCCCATCGCTTGGGTGGTCATCATGTGCACGCTGTCACACGTAGCGTATAAACGGTCACGAGGAGACGATAGATGAACAATGCTAGCACATTTCTCATCATTCTCTGCGCCGGCGCGCTCGTCCTGTTTTTCATGTGCAGGCCTGAGCTCCTCGACAATCATCCATCGTCGTTGGGCACCAACACGCTGGTCCAACATCACACTCCACCGTCTGATGCCGCCCGTCTCGACGCTGTCGAGAAACGGCTCCACGACATCTGTTCGATGAACGTCCTAGCGGGGTGCCCGTGAAGAACCACATTGTGCTCATCTACATCATCGGCGTCTGTGCTAGCACCGTGTTTTTCATGTGCACGCGCGACGCCATCATTAGGCTGGCCGCCCGGGCGGGAGCCGAGCTCGCGCCTTCACCTCCTGCCCTACATGAACATATCCCGCATGAATGGTCAGCGACTGTCGACGACCGCCTCGACCGCCTGGAGAAGCAACTTCATACCTGTGATGCGGGGTGCCCGTGAAGAACATCAGCTTTTTACTCGTCCTAATCGCCGTTTGCAGCATCGCCCTGGTTCTCATGTGCACCGCTTTTGCGGCGCCTGAGCTCCGCGCAGCGTTGAGGTGCCAGTGACAAAACGTCATGCACCCAAGTCGCGCAGCGACGTTGGGCCAGTGAAAAAGTCAACTCGTAAGGTCGTGGAGAACATCAAGGCACAGGGTTCCGTCTTTGCTCCCCGCGACGACGTCTATTCGTTGATGCCACAGTGGCCCATCGACCCTCGCCTCGACAAGTGGTCGCCCATCGCCCCGCCCGTTGACTGTGACCTGTGTCACCGCACTGCGACGTGGCGGCACACCCGCGGCGCCCTTCGCTGCGACAGGTGCCCTCGTCCGAAGAAGTGAGGAATTCCCCATGAGCAATCGTCGTTTCATTGTCACCCTTGAACTGTCGACCGATGCGCTCGCCGACGCTGACGAGGTGTTGGATGCAGTGGGCCGCGCGCTGACTGCATCGTTGCAGCTACCTCACACGGCCGGGGTGTGGACGCTGGGCATCGTCGGCATGCCCGACGTGCCGGCGACCCGCGACGATGTCGCCCACGCTCAGCGCGACGTTTCCATTGAACGTGATCCGAGGTTGAACTGATGGCATCTTATGTCGTCGTCCCACTGAAGCTGACCAAGCCTACGTCGGGTCACACCTTCGATCGCCTCGACGTTGCCGCCTCGCTGGCGGCCATGCTGCAGCCCGGCGACCGCGTCGTCAGCGTCTACCCCGTCCGTGGCCTCGTCCGCAATCAGTGGGACCCCGCGGCCACCTACTTCGAACTTGAGGCCCTCGTCGAACGAAAGGAACCCGCATCCCATGAAGAAACGTAGCAAGAAGGAACGCCGCGACCTGTCACCCATCCACCCGCCCATGCCCGTCGAACAGGCCGAGACCTATGCCCGGGCCCTGCAGGCACAGAAGGACCTCCGCGCGCAGCTGGTCAAGGCCACCCCGAAAGGGGCCGACGCGCCCTGCATCGGCCTGGCCGACACGTGCACCGGCACGTATCAGCTGTTGGTCTGGTGCAATGCGGGTCGACCCGCGGCGTTGCCCGCCACCTTCGAGGGTTTTGCAGTCGACTTTAGGGGTCACCTGCCCCGCGCACTGTGATTCGCTGCCGGCACCACACTCGAGGTAGAAATGAAAAGAAGCGTAAAACAGTTGGCGTCGGACGCGTACCAAGACCTGCGTAGTCTACCCCTTGATTGTTGTGCACTGATCCTGTATGGGTTCTGGCGCTTGTATGCTAAGCTTGACAATGAGCAGTCAGCAGCTTGAATACCTGCCCGGTCGCCTCGCCCGCGTGGCCTTTGAGTACTATCACTTGTGGACGATCGACATGAACACCGACCTCGCCACCCGCTCTCGCGTCGGCGATGGTGCTGTCGTGCGCTGCGGCATGGTGGGCCTCATCGTATCGCCGATCGGCGGTGCGGGCTACGTCGTGGCACTGTTCGGTGATAAGTGGGGGTGGATCCACCACCGCGCGTTGGCAGCGGTGCAGTGATGAATTACTTGCCCGGTCGCCTCGTCGTTGCTAGCTACAACCACTATGGCCTGTGGCTGACGGCGAAGGCGGTCGGTCTCGTGGCGGTGGTGCAACGCGGTGAAGTGGGCCTCATCGTGTCGGCGACGCGTGGGGCGGGGGGTTATGAACTGGTGCTGTTCGGCGACAAGGTGGGTTGGATACACCATGATGCATACGTGGTTTACACCGCCACCACCACACCCGTGTGACGTGGTGGGGATTTCCTGGTGTGCGCGGAAGGCATGAGCCATTGAACACCGAGGTTGGGCAAAGTAGGATTGGTGGCGAGGGGGTGGGCCTTTGGTGTCCACGAATACCCAAAGAAAGGTCCATCATGAAACAGTTCATCAACAACAACGCCATCATCATCGCCATCATAGGCGCCGGCGCCCTCGCCTTCGCCGTCAGCCTCTGGGCACTGCACCTGTGCAACTAACATGAACAACATCAACATCGGCTTTGGCATTCTGCTCGGCTCGTTGCTCGGCGTGTTGCTTGGCATCGCGATCATGGCGGTCATTTCATCTTCGTGCTGGTGACTAAATGAACATCGTCTTTGGCCTCATGCTCGGCGCGATGTGCGGCGTCGGGATCGTCGTCATCATCTTCGTCATTGTTGCGCTGGTGACTAAATGAACGCTGTCCGTTCAACCCATGAAACAACCTAAACCACGCAAGTGCAAGGCCGGGCCCAACTGCGCCACGGCACCCGACCAAGAACTGGCGTGGGATTGGTTCAATCCCCGCGCACAGTACTGCAAGATGTGTCAGAATACGTCTCGTCGAAAGTTTCGCCCCTCACTGTGAGAACACCATGAAAAACAGCTTCCTCGCGTGGGCCTTCATCATCGTGCTTGTTTGCCTTGCGTTCTATGTCTTGCACTTTGCGATGTCTTGCACTGCGACAAATACCTGCAACGGACACAGTCGTCTGGCGTCACCGCCCGCCGAAAGAAAACACCCATGAACAATCACCTTCGAACTTTCACTGTCACCGCGTTCATCATCCTCGCCGGCTGCGCCTCAAGCGCGGGGGCGCCCCTCATCCCCGTCAAGCCCGTCGCCACCCACTATGTCACCGTCCCCAACCAAGAACAGGCGTGCAGCGGGCCCCTGTCGTGCGGCAGTCGCGGGGGTTTCTGCACCATGCGGTGCACCGGTGACGTCGCCCCCTTCGACTGCACCGTGCTGGAGTGCCATTGACATGGAAAAGTTCAAGGACGACTTCAAGTTCGATGGCGATGATGCGGCATGGCTCGAGTTCATGAAGGCGGCGATGCCCATCGCCGCAAAGTTCTGGGGTTCTGATGTTGGCGGTTCATACCGCGATGAATTCATCAAGGACGCCGCCGTGCTCGCTGACGCTGCACTGGCCGAGTGGAACCGCCGACGAGGCACCCGCACACCCCTGTAAAAACCCCTGATCCCAAGCCGTGAGGTGGGCTGTAAGTGACCCCTCCCTACATGGCAAAGGCACGTGCAACCCACCTCACGGCTTGGGATCCTTTCTACAGTGTTGCTAACATGAAGCCCGGAGACATGATCGAATGGCGCTACGAGTCGAGCGATAAGCCCATCGCCCGTGATGAATATGTCTGGTCATCGGTGATGAACCGTTGGTTGCCCATCGGCGGTGTACACCTGTTGATCAGTCGTGACAATGACGAGCTGACGTGGCTCTACACAAGTGCCGGTGCCACGCGCATCGGCAAGGCACTGGTTAGTGACAGCAACCTGGGTCGCTTAGATAAACGAGTGTTCGATGGGTGCTACCCCGTCGTAGTGCAAGGTCACCTCACTTAGGTCTATAATGGTCTTTCAACGCTAGAAAGCAGTGCAATGCAGGTCTATAAGCACACGGAAATTCAGGCGGTGTTGGCCATGTTCTCCGCCTTCAACATCGAAGTTGAAGTGGTCGAGGGCGGTGCCAACCAACCCATGACGATCCACACCAAGTTGTTTCAACGCAAAGACGGAGAGTACGCTGATGAACCCGAAGAGACTGTTTAGCTCGCTCGCCGCACTGCTGGTGGGGCTGGGCGTCGTTGGCACCGCCAGTGCGCAGGAAACGGGTCACGACAAGGATATTCACGATCGTGATTATTGCGACAAGGTGCAGGCCCGCGCCCATGCTGATGCGTGGTTGTTGTTCTCGCCGTCGCTGCAGGTGCAGGGCATCAAGTACCCGGCGGGGGCACCGGGCGTCGTCGCGGTTGGTGGATCAGAAACTCCCGGTGGTTATCAGGTTCGTAGCTCACTATTGTGGAGCCCGCTCGATGCCTACAAGGGCACCGTCGAACAAGCCGTCGCAAATAAGGATTGCCTGCAACACTCGGCCATGGTCGATGCCCAAAATCTTTTGGAGATGATGAATGACGTCGGCCGAGCACCTGCATTGCAGGCCGAGGTGACGTACCTCAAGTTCCATGCCGACGATATGAACGACATTCTCACCAATGTGCATAAACGCCTTGTGATTGGTCACAGCACGATCATCGAACTCGCTGCTGTACAGGCAGGCATCGATCTGCTTGAACGCAAGCTCGCCGCAGCGCAGGGTCAACTGTCACTCATCGAAACGAAGGATTATGTCGTTACACCACGCTCGTCGACAGAGATCGTCGAGCGATTACAACGCTACTCAATGGAATATGAGAAAGAGACGGCACGACTCAGATCGATCGATCCATGGGCTATCAGCGTGTCAGGCGGCGTTGTCCCGCCCATGGGCGACGGTGGTTCGGCGGCGTGGTTTGGCATGGTGACGGTGCAGTATAATTTCGGGGGTTTCGTCCGCGGGGCTGATGAGAGCAAGTATCTCTCAGCCCGCCAGCACGAACTGCAATATGCTCGTTACGAACTTGCTGATCAGGTTCGGCGTTTACAAGATGGCATTCAGGTGGGCATCGAATCTGCGGATGCCGAAATCGTCACGCTTGACAAGCGTATCAGTGAACTTAATGACCTATGTGAGCAGTTAAAGCTTCATATTGAAGCACCCAATGCTATGAGCACATTAGGCGTCGTTGAGCTTCAGCACATGGATGCGGTGAGTGATAGGTTGTACTTGATCGAACTACGTCGGCAATTGTCGGCGTGGAAGTGATGAAAGTAACGAGAGAGGGAATATGACAATGGAACAGACCATGGAAACTGCACGCGCCTCTGCACAAATTAACGTGGGGCGGTTTTGGAAGACGCGTGTCTTCTCGTTTGTGGCATTAGCATCAATGGTGGGTGGCTGCGGCGCCATGGTGCGAGAGGGCTATTTTGTCACTACCGATTCCTTCGTTGCCCCGGCGATTTTGTCGCCTAATAACGATCTCGTCCTCGACGCACGTTTGAAGCTGGAACAAATCATGTTACAGAAGGGTATTGCCGAACAGGCATTGACGGAAGCCGAGGGCGACATCAATGCAGGTGAACAAGCAACGATCAAGTTGATCGAATTGCGTGACACCATTAGTCATGCACTGACGTGGACCAGCAACTTGACAGGTGCGCAAGTGACGATGGGTAACGCCGATGTTAAGGTCATTGCGACACAGAAGGATGAGTTACAAAACATGATTGCTCGTCAAGAGCAGCTAGTTGAAGACGCTAAATTGAATATGAATGGCGGGTTGATCGCGCGTCCTGATTATGACCGCGAGGTGCAGGCGCTTGACTCGCTGAAACTAGCACAGTTCGAAAATGACAGGACGCGTATGGCTAGCGACCTACAGTTGAAACAGGCTAGTATGGGTCAGCAGGCGCTACTTGCGGGTAAGGGCACCAAGATGCCGATGCCCGATCAGGTCATGGTATTGAACTCATTGATTACGGTCGAGGTGCAGTTGTTGCAGACGGAAGAATTGCAGAGAACGAAGATTGCTGAGAAGGAAAAAGATCAGGAAGAATTGAAGAAGATTGAGTCGCTAGAGAGCGATCTGCGATCGCGGCCTATTTTCAAGGCAATTGATAGTAACGTAGATTTGAGCTTTGCACCATATTCTGCTTTGAAGAATATTGTTGTGGGTGCGAAAGTGATGAATTGTGTTTGGGGAGTTTTCAATTGTAAGGAAGTTGGAAAAGTGAAAGAAATTATCTCTGGTGAGGCAGTTCTTCCCGCAATTTTTGGAACGGGGCAAACAAGAGGACAATTTATTGCAGTTGAGCTAAATGATGCAGATCATGATGCTTCAATGAAAAGTACGATTCTAAGAATCCGAAACTAAAGGACATCAGATGGATACTATTCTTTGGCGTTTGCATGATTCCATGCATCTTGCATGGGTTGTTATTTTTGCACTCGTAGTCAGTCTTTGTTTGCTCAACGTCCACTACATTCCTGTAGTATTTCGTACAGCATTCAGAAGGTTGGTATCTGGCAATTCTTCACATACGCCCAAGAATATGGGCAATTGCCCTACTGGACTTGTAATCATTCCATCGCTGCTTAGAAACGAAGAAGATTATACCGCCATCATTGCCACAGTAGAAAGTTGTGCTTCTAATCAATACCCCAATGATTTGTATATCATAGTTAGTATTGATGGGAAGAACGAGAATCAAAAATTATTTGCACAACTAGCTAACTGGCTCGATTCAAGATCGTACTCTAACACTGTAAAACTGCACCTCACATATGATGAGGTTCGTCGTAGCAAAATGATGGCTATCGATCGTGGGGCACAGTATATGAAAGCCCTTGTTGCTAGTGGCGCGGTGTCATCCTTTCCCACCATCTATTTTAGCATCGACGCTGACTCTATTCTTAGTGAGCAAGCTCTCAATAGAATGGCATCTCAGCTAAATACTCCACACCCAATTACCGGTAACAAAAGGCGAACTATTGCCGGAACTCCGATGGTTCACTCGCACGTGTTATGGCAAGGTTGGCGCTCATTCTTTACGATTGAAAATCAGATCTATCTCAATGTTGCTCGTATGTTTATGATGTCAGGTGTTGCTCGTAGCAATTTGGGTGTTATTCCTTACATTGGAGTGCCAGGAGCTATTTACGCTACTTGGAGTGAGATTCTATTGGATGCTCCTAAGTTTATGGGTTACATAAGATCCATTACATTTATTGACTGGCTACGTTGGTGGGTGGGAATTCCTCTTCCTACGTTTGCAGAATCTAGCGCTGAGCCAATTCCTCAATTGTTGACAGGAAACACAGATGATACAAGTATGGCGGTTGTAATTTCAATCTCTACTTGGCAAGACAATAGGTTTGTTCTTGAGTTGCCAAGATCTCCACTTCATGCGTTTGGCAGATTGCTTCGCTCTTGGTTTATTGAACGAACGCATAATCACGATCCAGAATCGAAAGCTTATACTTATGTTCCTCCTTCTATTAAGGGATTGTGGCTTCAACGAAAACGATGGAACAGCTCGAGAATTGAATTAAATTTGAGATTCTCAAAAGCATTTTTGTTTTGCTGGGACACTGGATTTCCGTTTATGTTTCAGCTATCTATTGTTGGAATAATTTTCTTTCGAGTGTTGCTGACATACGTTATAATTCCATTCGTCATATTTGGTGAAGCCTCCAACGTCTTCTATTGTTTGATGGTGGGTATGACGTTGAGTTTTATTTGTAATCTCATTCTTACATTGACCGCACTTGCAATGGATACTGAACGACGTAGATATTGGGCGGTGTTGCTTGCGTTACCAACGGCTGGTTTGTTTTCTCTCGTGTTCGGTGCAACCGTAGGTATTTGGGGATTTATGAAAGACGTATTGTGGAAAGGAAACAATGTTAAATTCACACCAGCTTCTACGTTGATAACTGGTGGAAGTCAGCGAATTGCAATTGCATTTCGTGTTCAGCGATTCCTATCAATGTGTATTCGTTCATTACGATATGGTGATGTTCCGTTCGGTCTTTGGTGGGGATCTTGGTATGAAAGAGTGCCCTATGTTCGTAACGGTTATGCAGATTGGTCTAACAAAAAGAACAGTCAATACGTGCTAAAATGAAAATTTTATCGCTTATAGCTCTAGTACTGTCTTCGTGTGTAAGTAGCAATCTCTATTTTAGAGAAGTTCACGCTAAAAAGCCAACATTTTCATTAGAGGAGAAAAAAATGACAGTCATAAACAACGATTCTGTGCGTGGACTATTTGTGTGGGATGATGTTGCTAACTCAGAAGAGGAAATTACCAGTTTAGTAACTTTTTGTAAAGTAAAGGAAATCAACGTAGTATATGCATCATTGTATAGTCACTTACTTGTAAAAAAAGATTTTGTCGCAGTTCAAAATCTACTCAATAGTTTGCATTCCAACGGAATAAAAGTTCATGCATTGTTTGGTAATTCAGATTACGGTTCCAAAAAACAATGGGTTGTTGAAAACGTTGGCGAAGCAGTAGTTCAATATAATTCAGTATCATCTGATAAAATCGATGGTGTGTTGCTAGACGCTGAGTATTGGTCTGGTAGTGCTGGACATCATACGCAAGCCGATGCGATAGGCATGATGGATCTAATAAGGGCACTAAAAATAAAAACTGGCACGCCAGTTGGATTTAGCCCTCCGTACTGGTTTGCAGATCCTAAAAATAATCAAGCGCTGGACGTTGTTTATGATGGACACACAATGAAAGAAGGTCAGCACATGATTTATGTTGCGGACTACGTTGTAGTGCAGGACTATTTTAGTGATCCACAAAAACAGATTGAACATTTCAATCCGTGGTTTGATTTTGCAGTTTCTACCGGTAGAAATGTTGGTTTGGTGTTGGCATCAGAAGTTAGTGAGCCATCGAAACTAGCTCATGCCTATTCCTATAATAGACTACAGGTGGGTGATGAGGCGCACATGCAGTCTAGCCTGGCCAGCGTTTCGCAATTCTATACAATGAAGCACGGTGCAGACAGGGTATGGTGGGGTTGTGCTATTGAGCAGTATCGTTCGTATCGTCAGATGAAGTAAATGCGCATTCGATATCATTGCATAGATTTACGATGACCACTCCCAATCACTACTGGTACATCCTCGACAACGCGGGAGCTGACTGCTGCATGCCCTTCTGCGACGAGGAGAAATTCCGCGCCGAGTTCTGGCATGACTACCTGTCGCGCGCCAACCCGACCCGCGGTCCCTACTCACTGGCCTTCCTACCTTACCAGAAACCGGCCGAGTATATTCCGCCGCCCAATCCGTAATCGGTCAGTGAACACCACAACCTACATGGTGTAGGTTGTTACAGCATACAACTAAACCATTCCAAGGAGAGAACAACACATGTCGAAACGTATCATCACGGTGCTCGCCGCAATCGCGCTGGCATCAGTCACCTCCGCCGCATCGGCCGAGGACTTCTCGCTCCACGTCGAAGGCGGCCCGGCGCTTCAGCTCCGCGCCCCCAACGGCGACATCGTCGACCACAATCGCTTCAAGTTCGGCGCTAGTGGTGAGGTCGACGGCCTCATCGCCTTGATCCCCAACCTCGCAGTCGGTCCGACGGTGTCGGCGGTGTTTCTGCCGCAGTCCACCCCCAATACCGAAGGCGCTGTCATGTGGCAGTTCGACGGCACCGTCCGCCTGCAGGGCGCGCGCTCGGCCGGCTGGTCGCCCTACATTCAAGGTTCGCTCGGCGCTGCGAAACAGGCGGCGATCTGGAACCCGGGTTTCATGACGCAGGTCGGCGTCGACTTCGCCCTCAATCAGGAGCACTCGTCGTGGCTCGGCCTTTACGTGGGCTGGGACAAAGTGCTCGACACCTACAACGCCGCTGACAAGCAGACGGCGCTGCTCTCTCGCCAAGACACCAGCGTCGGCACCGCAGGCGTCAGCATGTCGTTCGACTTCCCGTCGAAGCACGCAAAGCGCACCCTCGGCGTCATCACGGTGCAGGAACCGGCACCCGCCTGCCCGCCCGCTCCCGCTGCCCCTGTCGCAGCGCCCGCTCCCGCGGCCGACGACGGCACGGCACTGTTGGCACCGTCGGTACAGTTCGACAAGGACAGCTTCGTTGTCAGCGCAGACGCTCAGGCGATGCTGACCGACTTCGCCTCGCAGTACAATGCTGCTCCCGGTGCGAAGAACTACATGCTGATGGTCGAGGGTTATGCCTCGTCGGAGTGCAGTGCGTGCGAAGTTACGCACAACCTCGTACTGTCGAATAGCCGCGCCAACGCGGTCGCAGACGTCCTCGTCAACAGTGGCAAGGTCGATCGCACCATGATCCACCCGGTCGCCTTCGGCGGCGTGGGCGCCCCGAACGATGCGAGCAACCGACGCGTCGACACGATTGTCATTCGCCTCGTGAAGATCCAGAAGTAACAGACGTAGACGTCTCGGTGTGCTCGGTCATCTCACGGTGGCCGGGCCTTCGCCGTTAAGAAGTATGAACTTCATCAAGCCACCCTCATCACAATGCGCATGGATCAACAAGCTCAAGCAGCCGTCGCCTCGCCTGTCGCTGTGGGTCAACCTGCTCATCGGGCTCTACACGGGCTGGTGTCTGGCACACTCGCCGCCCCACGTTAATGCGTTGACAATCATCAGGCTGTTGACACTTTCCTACAACGCGTGGGTCGTGTCGTACTTCGTACAGCACGTCATCGTCAAGACTTTCAAGTCACCCCGCGCCCATTGAGCGGGTGTAAATTGGACGCAGCTCGACTTAGGATCTAACTCTCTACCCAAGGAGTTCGTTCATGAAGAGTACGTTGATAGGTCTGTGCGTTGCCCTGTGCTGCGTGGGTGTTGCGACCAACGCCATGGCACAGGACAAGGGTACCAACAGCGCCGACGTCGCGGATCAGGCGTCGACCGTCGTGCACAACGACGTGCAGGTTGCGAACGATCTGGTGAACCAAGTCGGCACGCAAGAGCCCGTGGTTGCACCGCCAGCAGTTGCACCCGTGGTGCCTGCCCCCGCGACCGTGGCACCCGTCGGCGATCACACCCACGATCAGTGGTACCATCGGGGCAACTACGAGTACTACTCTCCCACCGAGTACCACCCCGACATCCGCGCCTCACTGCACCCGCACCAGCTCCACGCGGGCCTGTACCTCGACGCGGGTTTCCCGAGCGGTGCCAGCGCCGGCGTGCTGGTGTCGCCCTGGCTCCCGTGGTTGAAGCTGGGCGTGGGCGGCAACTACAACTACGTGGGTGAGGGCCTGTCGGGCCACGTCACCCTCGATCCCTTCCACTTCCCGGTGTCGCTGACGCTGACGGGTGAGGCGGGCGGCTTCTTTCCGTCGACGATCCCGGGCATCAAGAACAGCCCGACCGTCGCCTATACCTACGAGAGTGCGTTGCTGGGCCTCGAGCTTGGCTCACAGCGTCACCTGCGTTTCTTCCTGCGGGGCGGCATCAGCCACGTCGATGCCAGCGTCAGCAACTTCGGCACCGCCTTCACGCTGCCCAACGGCGTCAGCATCGGCGAACCCAACATGAGCCTCGTCGCTCCCGCGGGTAAATTCGGCATTGATTGGTTGTTCTAAAGGAGCATGCGATGAAAACTCTAGGTCTGTTCGCGCTGGTCGCTACGCTGGGTGGCTGTGTCACCGGCACGCTGTCCGACACCGTCCACGTCACCGAAGACATGCAGTTCGCGGTGCCCGTCATCGGCGGCTTTAGCCCACCCATCTGTGGGTCGGCCAACGCGCCCGTCTTCACCACGACGCAGGGCACCTCATTCGACATGAGCGACGTGGTGTCGCAGTTGCAGAAGCAGGGCACCCTCGCCGTCGACTTCACTGACAACGGCATCAGCGGCGACCTGTCGGCATTCAAGCACGCCCGCATCTTCATCAACAACGATGGGTTGCCCCCGGCACTGTTGTCGGAGACCGACTTCGTGCCCGTCAACGGCCACGTCAACCTGCCCATCCTGCTCGATCACGCGGTGCTCGTTGCCGACGTGGCCCGGGGCAAGGTCAACGTCACCGTCGACTTGAGCACCTGCATTCCGACCAGCGCCGTCGACGTGCACTACACGATGAACGCTGACTTGGCACTGACCGTCAGCAAGTAGGGGTACCATGTTCATCTTTCTGGCGATTGTACTAGTAGTCATCGTAGCGTGTTTCCTTCTTGATCGACAACCCGGCGAGAACGTGAGACCACCATAAACGCCGGCGCGGTGTGCAGTGCAAGTCTCCACCGATCCGTGGTACTGTTAGATCAACAGAGAATACCAATGAACACCAAGATTGCCCTCACCCTTGCATCCCTCGCCCTCATCCACTGCGGGGGTTCGGCCTTCACCAGTGCAGCATCACAGTCGTCAGGCACCTACAAGGCCGGCAGGTTCACGTACACCTGGGCCATCACGTCGCAGACGCCGCAACAGACCTGCGTCACCGTCACCAACCCAGCACAATCGCCATCGGAGCAACAGCAAACGACGTGTGTGGCCCACTGGTACGGCTTCGTGCCGGTGAAGGGTGGCACCGTCCCCGAGGCGGTCGATGAGAGCGGCGACTGTGCGGGACAGGCCTACGCCGATGGCGACCTCGGCGCGAATTGCCCACCAGGCACCCAGTACGTCTATGACTGCAACGATGGCACTCAACCCGAAGGGGTCGGGGCGTGGACGAAGTTGTGGCCCAGTGCAGTCTCCCACGATCCCAAAGCCGGCGTCTTCTGCATCGCGCCGTGAAGTGTAAGTTAACACCCAACAGTGATAGGATCTGATCATGGCATACGACGAAGCATTCTTCACCGCCTACCGCGCCTACCTGCAGGAGACCCTCGTCAGGAAGAACCACAGGCGAGCCTTCGATCACCTCATCGGCCTGATGACCGACGGGCCCATCGATTACGCTCCTCGCGTCGTCGACCTGGGTTGTGGTACCGGTGAGTTCTACGAGCGGGGTTATCACCGCGACTACGTCGGCATCGATCTCAATCCACGCATTGCCTGGCAGGGCGCCAAGGTGATCAAGGCCTCCAGCGTCGACGTCGATGCATGGAGCAAGCAGCTACCCTTCGAGCCCAACACCTTCGTCAGCGTGTTCTCGATCGAGCCAATGCGGGGCGCGTACTATCGCTACGAGCTGTACGATCGCCTGTTCAGGGAGTTGCCGTCGCTGCAGTTCGGCATGTCGGCAGGTTTCTACTATGACAATGAGCGTATGGGCGACCGCAAGGTCAGCGAGGCGGGTGGCATCGTCAGCTGGCAGACCAACCAACTGTTGGGCAAGGACGGTGATCGCAGCCTGTACAATGAAGAGTGGCTGACGATGCGGACGCCGTCGCAGATGTTCGGGCCCGACGTCGTCGAGGTCTGGAAGTTCTTCAGTCGAGTGCAGCCGTGAAGCAGTGGTACTTTCCGCTGGCCCGCGTCGAGCAGGATGACAACTACGGTTGTGCCATTGCGTCGGTGGCGACGGTCTGCGGCGTCACCTATGGTCGAGCGCGAGCCGAGTTCTTTCCCAAGCGGCGCGACTTCGACGACAACCGAACGCTGTGCGTGCGCGGTCACCACATGCTGCGCGTCATTCACAAGTTGGGCTTCAAGGCGCACTTCCACCATGGGACCTACGGGCACTTCAGGTGCCCGGTGCTGGTGCCCTTCGCGTGGTTCCCGCCCGATCCCAATTGGATCCACTGCGTCGTCTGGGATCCCTTCGGAGAAGAGTACATTGATCCCGGGCCCGATCACAACGACCCGGCGCCCAACAACAGGTACACCAAGCTGTGGCGCAAGAGCAACTTTCGCGTCATCGTCGTCACCGGCAAGAGGTAGGTCACATGGTCACCAAGAGCATCGCCAAGCGCCTCGACGCAATGCAGAAGCACAAGCAACCCAAGGTGCCCGTCTTCCCGCCGTCGGCACAGACGACCTATGACAAGGCGCTGTGCATCAGCACCGAAGGTGGGCCCATGGCGTGGGTTGCCTACGGCATCATGAGCCGCATGAGCGTGCTGTATGCAGCTAACACGGATGCCTTCGACAATGAGAAGATGATGGCTGCCATGTTGACCATGGTGAACACGCTGTCGGCGTACGTCGATGCCACAACCTCAACATGAGCTGAAGGGCGGCGGGACACTACGTCCTGGCGACTTGATCGAGTGGGTCTATACCGTCGGCAGGGACCTCGTCTATGCTGACGACATGATGTGGTCACCAGAGATGCAGTCGTCGGTGGCGATCGGCGGCGTCCACCTGTTGGTCAGTCTCCGCGTCGGCCTTGGACTTGCATGGTGGGAGATGACGTGGTTGCCACTGGGCGACGGCCCGGATCGTATGGGATTGTGTAGCATCGCCATTGTTCATACGTCTCCTGCACGACCCAGGCGAATGACCGAAGGTGCTCGGGGCCATGGCCAGCCGCGCCGGCGCTACCTATGATAGGGGAAACTACCTTCGTTCGAGTGCATCATCCTAGGGCGGCTCGTGGAATTGTACCCGAGGTGTAATCCCGAGACAAGTGCAAGTTCACCCCTGACCATGGTAGGATTAGATCATGGCAAAGCAGACGGCAAAAGCAACGATCGTCAACGGCATCCACGTCCTCCACACCGACGGCGGACGCAAGACCTACGGCATCACCGTCCGGGCGACGGGCACCGAAGCCGACGTCGAGAAAAAAGGCTTCAAGCGCGAGTGGGACCTCAATGCCCGCTACATTCTCGACACCACGTTCGAGCGTCTTGAGGGACTGTTGGGCCTGTCTCGCCTTGAACACGTTGCCCTCATCGTCGCCGCTCAATCGAAGATGAACGAAGAGGCGGCCGCCGAGGCACAGCGCTTCACCAAGTAAATCAGGTGCAGGTGATCACGGAGATCGAATGAAACTCATCAAGTGTACACAGACAAACGACGGCCTCATCCACTTCGAGCCCGATGATGCCGAAGATCAAGCGTTGCTCGACGAGTGGGAAACGTTGAAAAAGTGCATGTTGACCGGCGATAGGTTACGCGGCAACATGCATGAAGTGCATGTTTACGATCAGATGAATGCGCTGCGCGAGAAGATCATGAAGAGGTTGACGCCGTAATTTCATGAAATTCTTGCTACTTATTGGGCATGTTGCGTAGACTCGGCGAATTACGTGAATTCATCGCCCTCGAACTGATGTTCGAGGCGTTGAACGTCGGGGCCATGGCAACCCGCGGTGCGAACGGAAAGGGCATCGTCACCGACTCAAGTCGCTCTGAGGACGGTCATGCATCGCACTTTGTCGCGGTGTCAACGAGCGTCAAAGCAGCGTACAAGATTGCACACGATGCAGAACTACCCAAGGTGCTCGGAGCCGTTGTTGGCATCGAGAAGTCGCCAGTCAAGGGCAAGCAGGTGTGGCAGTTGAAGACGCTCTATGCTGACAATCCTAGCACGATGATGGTGCTGTTGGCCACGGCGTTGTCACGCTGGGGCGTCATCGTCCCCGACACAAGCGTCAGTCCTGCCGTGTCCGCCGTCATCAAGCGCTACTACGAGATGTACAAGGGCGACCCAACACGCGTCAAACAGTGTTTTGACCGCGACATGAGCTTTGAGGAAACGCGTGACTACAAGGAGGCGCCATGGCGCTGGGCCGCATACTTGGGGCCTGTCCCGGGATTCAACCTTGATGCAGTCATCAAGGCGGGTGATGATGCAGTGGCATCTGCCACCGACCCTACCAACCCACCCGTCAAGGATGAGAAGCGTACCAGGGCTTGGATCCGCATCGTCGGCGAACAGGGCTTTGGAGCGGCCTTTGCCGATCCTGACAAGACGGGTCGCAAGGCCGTCGAGGCCTCTGACTTCAGCGCCATGCTACGCAATGCACGTCATGGATTTGACGATAGTGACAAGTTGCTGTTATCGCTGATGCGTGCGTTGGGAGCGGGCGAGAAGACGCGCGCTCGTAAGATTGCGCTTGACTGGTACGCCGACAACAAGACACACGTCAACGACCTGTTCAAAGATGATGTAACATGGACCGAACACGGTGTGAACTTGCTGACCGATCCCGACGCGTGAGTGCAAGAACACCCACCACCGGTTTAGGATGGAACCATGGATCCCATCGAAGTCCTCGAACTGTGTGCACGTGCTAGCGACGAAGGCGCGCCCTCCGACGTCCTCGTCCCGCACGTCTTCACCTCGGGTGACTATGAGGCGATGTGGCGGCGTGACCCCGACAAGGTGCGTCAGATCCTCGATCGACTGATGTGCGGTGTTCACGCCGATGACGGCCTCGACCTGTTGATGAAGTCGGGTGCGCTGAACGCCTTGTTGCCAGAGTTGGTGGCGATCAAGGACTTGGGCGATGACCCCGCCTCCACGCTGCACAAGGACGTGTGGACGCACACACAGAACGTGGTGATGGGCGTGCCTGCCGTGGTGGAACTGAGGTATTCTGCGCTCTTCCACGATGTCGGCAAGGCGCTGACCCGCAAGTTCGACGGTCGCAAGGTCACCTTTCACAACCACGACGTCGTCGGCGCACGCCTCGTCCTCAACGTCGAGCTACGCCTCGGCCTGTTTGGTGACGACGGTGCACTGTTCTCGACTGTCCGCAGCTTGGTGTTGAACCACCTGCGGCCCGCGGGTTACAAGAAAACGTGGACCGACTCGGGGGTCAGGCGCCTGCTCGTCGACGTCGGCGGGCTCGAGGGCTTTGAGCGCCTGATGCAGTTGTCACGCGCCGACCTGACGACCAAGAACCCGACGAAACGCGCCAACTGTGTTCGCCGCGGCGATGAGCTCGAAGCACGGGTGCGGGCAGTGCTCGCGGCTGATGCGGCGCCGAAGCTACCCAAGGGCACGATGGGCCTCATCATCGAACGTCGGGTGCTGCCCGTGGGCCCCGCGTTGAACCTCGTCCGCGACGGGCTCGAGCAGATGCTGCGGGTGGGCACCTTGCCCACGGGCCACGATGCACAGTGGTACGCGACCGAGGGCCTCAGGCTGTTGTTGGCACAGGGCCCGGTGGTGGGCATCCACGATAAATTGGTGAGCACCTAGCGCAGAGACGGTGCAAGCCGCCGGTGACATGGCCTAAGATGGAGCCCATGGAAACCTTGAGCACCGAATTGGTGGGATTGCCCCGGAAATTGGCGTCGGTCCGGATGCGTTTGGTCGATGCTCGTGTTGGCCTCGACCTGTTCATCGCCGAGGCACAAAAAGCGCTGGCCACGCGCGAGCTGACGGTTGATCAACACGTGTCGCTGTCGGCGATCTTGGCATCGGTGGAACTCGAGGCCATGCGCTTTGACGTCATCGGCGCACCGTAACTATAGTCGCTTTGTGTGGATGATTGGCGACGCGGCTAACTAGTTAAGATCATGTTTTCTATGTCCGATCTCATTGGTGCCGGCTTCCTTGGCATCAGTGCTGGCGCAGGCTTTGCTGGCGCTGTTTTCAGGAAGATGTACGGTGGGCCGGCGCCGAGTGTGGACGGAGTGAGCTTCCCGCCTCGATCAAAACCCGCCACGCGGCTCTTTGCATCGGGCACAGTGCTGGTCACTGGTTCAGGCGAACTCATCATTGACGAGGTGTTGCCGGCGATCAAGACGATCCTCGAAAACCCCGACATCTACATCGTCATTGAGTTTGACCCGAACGCACCTGCACCGCCTCCCTGCGCTGGTGGTTTGCCCGATGAGTGCGATTGGACGCTGTGTTTTAAGCACGTCCATGACGACACTCACATCGATCCGAAACAACGCCACGAAGAACTCAAGTTGAAGATTGAGTGGCGAGTGGCGGCTGCGCGTTTCCTCACCTGGCGGATCTACTTCCCGGTCTAAGGCAATGGACGATCGGCACTACCCCCACCCAAAGCAACGCGTGCTGGGCCACGGTAATTTGCTGGTCACCGGCCATGGCCATGTCATCATTGAAGAACGACTGCGACGTAGCCGTGCATTGCTGGTGAGATCGATTGAAGCCGTCTATGTTGCGTTTAGTGCCGACGATCCCCCGTGCCCGCCCTGCAGCTCATCAGCGCCTGATGAGCTGTCGTGGGAGACGATCGAGCGTCACCGTGGCGAGCTGTACCTGAAGATCAATTGGCGCGTGTCATGTGCACGCACGATCAATTGGAAGGTGTTTGAGATAGAGTGAGGTCATGAGCCTCACCTTCCTTGTCTACGGCTGGTTCAACAAGCAAAACGTCGGCGATGAGCTGATGAAGCAGGCACTCCGCGTCATCTTTGAGCCCAAGAGCGTCGACCTGCGCTTCGTCGATCACATCAGTACCCAACAATTGGTGGGCGTCGATGCCGTCGTGTTCGGTGGTGGCAGCATCCTCTACGATGATCCCGTCATCGATGCCGGAGTGTTGGCGGCGTTGTTGGCACGTGAAGTGCCCACCTTCTACGTCGGCGTGGGCGGCGAGACGGCGGTGGGCCGGGTACACCAACAATTACTCGACGTCGCCGAGCTCACCTTCTTTCGGGAGCTCGATGTACCTGACCTGGTCTATGCGTTGGAGCCCGACCTCAGCACGTTGGCCCACCCGCCCAAGGGCGTGCTCTTCGTGCCCAACGTTGAGGTGGTGCCCACCCATGCCGAGCCACACTGGGCCCACGTGGCGTGGGAGCACTTCAAGAACGAGGTGGCACAGTGCCTCGATCAGTTCATCGATCGCGGCGTGCCCGTCTCCTTCCTGCTGATGTGCAACGGCGAACAGAAGCAGGACGCATGGCCTGCGGCCGAGCTGATGGGCAGGATGCTGCGACGAGCGCCTCGCCTGTGGACGTATGCAGCGACTGACCTGTCGATCACTCGCTTGATGCGACACTTTGAGTGTGTTGTCACGCAGCGTTATCACGGCATCATCCTGTCAGAACTGGCGGGGGTGCCCTACGTCAGCATCGCCCACCACGACAAATTGAAGCTCGCGCAACCACACCGAGGCCAGCACTTGGCATACCACGCCATGAATAAAGACATGCTGACGGATGCACTGGAATTGGCTCGCACCACGCCCATCGCGCCGCACCGTGTCCCGCGCAAGGTGTACGATGACATGGTCGATCAGATCATCAGCGTCGTCACCGGCGGAAGAAAGAGTGGGCACACATGAACAGGTTCGTTGCATCACGAAGAGGCAGCATCTATGCAGTCTCCAGTGCCCCCATCGTGGCTCCCGATGCTGTCGACACCGAAGTCGTTGAAGTACCAGACGTCCACGCTGACGTCGACACCGCCATGTTGATCACACACTTTCGGGTGCGCGGCGGCAAGGTACAACCGCGACGGGGCTCACCCGGCACCGCCAGTGCGTTGAAGTTGGCGCTGGTCGGCAACTGGAAGATGCGGTGCGGCATTGCCACGTACAGCGAGAACCTGTGGCCCGAAATCGCCAAACACGTCGGCGACTTCAAGCTGTTCATCGAGAAGAATGAGCAACCCACTGGGCCCACCAACGTCATCGGCGACGTCGCTGTCCCACCTGAGAAGGTGCTGGCGTGCTGGCGGAGGGGCGAGCCGCTGGCCGAGCTGGTGAAGGCGATCAAGGACTATGAACCTGACGTGGTGCTAATTCAACACGAATTTGGCCTGTGGCCCAACGCAGGACACTGGCTGTCGCTGATGAGCCAGTTGAGCAACTACCGCGTCATTGTGACGATGCACAGTGTGTTTCGACACCGTGACAAGACGATCGTCGAGGCGGCGATCCCCGAGATCGTGGTGCACCTCGAGGGCGCCAAGCGAGTGTTGAAAGAGGAGAAGGGGGTGCCCGGTGAGGTCTATGTCATCCCACACGGGTGTGCTCCAGTCACTGACGTTGAGCGCCTGTGGAATTTCTATAAGTCAGATCGAACGCTAATGCAATTCGGATTTGGCTTTAGATACAAGGGGTTTGAGCTGGCGATCAAGGCGACCGACGTGCTGCGGCGCAGGTACCCCGACGTCTTCTTCACCGCGTTGTTCAGCGAGTCGCCTTACAACTTGATCGATCACCAGGTCTATTACGACGAATTGATGCACCTCGTCGATGACCTCGATCTCCATAACAACGTGGCAATCATCCGGGGTTACCAAAGCGACACTTCGCTTGACTCCTACATGCGGACGAATCAGGCGATCCTGTTTCCCTACATCAGTCACCCGGAACACGAAGTCTTCGGTGCCTCGGGCGCCGCGCGGCTGGCGATGTCGAAGATGGCACCCATCGTCACTACGAGTGTCAATCACTTCAGCGACTTGCCGACGTTGAAAGCAGACACCCCTGAACAGATCGCCGATGCTCTTGACGCGATGTTCTCCAATCCGATCGCTCGCAAAGTGCAGGTCGATCGGCAACTAGCTTACTTGAACGACAACACTTGGGCTCGGGTTGGCGTCCGCTATGTAGAACTGTTCACGAAGGTGTAGTGTTATTCATGGTCAAGCACGTAAATGAAAGGGCGACGCCTAAGACTGTGTTGTCGCGCGATAGTGACACGTATAGGCGGATCTATGACCTGCTTGAGGAACACACGTACAGCTTCATCACTGACGAGTGGAGCAAGAATCCGACTACTAATTCAGTTCGCATCGAACAACTTGAACCATTGTCACGCGATGATGTGTTGGCACAAGCCATCAAGGACGGTGTGGCGCAAACAAAGGCAATCGACGCAGTCAAGCGTTATGAGCAACACGTATTGTTACACATCAATGATCAACGCGTCGTGGTGACCAAAAACGTGGCAAGTACAACCATGAAAGTGTTAGCTGATCATGTCGACGTAGAGGACACGTGACCAAAGAATACCTCGATCTAAGCGACGCCGTCTTCTACGAACTCAACGGTCACAACATCATCGTCCGCGCTGACGTGCCCTACGCTGACATCGGTGAACACTTGTTGTTGTCAAAGTGTCAACGCTTCGTCGCCGCCGTCTCGCAGCAACCTTCGCAGCCCGTGTTGCTGTTCACGCTGGCAGACGGGCGCCGCTTCATCACTAGTGACACCACGCAGGTCGCACAAGACTACCTGAAGAAGCAACAGAATTGACCTTCACCCGGGGGTGGGTTATGATCAGTCGGTGAGCGGCATAACTTCTTCTGCGGACAATAAAGAACAAAAATTGTCGCCGGGTCAGATTAGTGGTATCAAGCGAAAGGCCCGCTTTGAAGCATTTATGGAAGCTTTATGGCCACAGATTCAGGAACTTTACTACATCAAACAAATGGCTTTGATTGAAGTAGTTGATGAATTACATCGTCAAGGACATCTTAAATTATCATACAGTCGTTTGCACAAATGGTTGAAGAGAAAACATCTGATGCAACCTAAAAAAATCAAAGTCATACAATGTGGTGTGCCATGGTGTGGTAAGATGTTTCATCCCACGAGTTCTACACAAAAGCGATGTAATGTCTGCGCACCAGATGGTGCTGCTAATAATCGTTGGAACAAATATCAGATGACACAACCACAATTTGATGAATTTCTTGTAAAACAATCTGGACTTTGCATTGGTTGTTTACGAACACTAACGCCTGGTGTCATGGGTAAAGGTCTTCCTCACGTAGATCATTGTCATATTACAGGTCGAGTGCGTGGAATCTTATGTATGAGTTGTAACACGGTGTTGGGTCAATTACAAGATGACCCATCAAGGTTACGTCGTTTGGCTACATATATTGAGAAAAATCGATGACGATCCATGATCCACTTGTCAGACGTGTTTTACCTGTCGGAACAATAGATTTATGCGTCGGTGAATCGCACCTGGTACGGCAGGCACTTCGTGACACCTTCACCCCGCCGAGTACCTTCGACTTGCTAGACGTTACAAACAATTGTGATTATCAGGAACCAGAGGGTTATCCACCACTGGTACAATCGCTTGAGAGGCGTCATGGCCAACATGTTGTCATTACCGCTGGAGCAAAACAAGGATTGGCGGCATGCTTCTATGCTGCAAAGCGTATGGGTATGGACGGATTGACAATGAGAACTCCGTATTGGTCACAGATGCCGCATGCAGCTAAGATTATGGGTCTTATGCCTCATTTTACAGATGCGCCCATCAATAATTGCGCACATTTAATTGTCTCACCAAATAATCCAGATGGCCACGTGATGTCGCTTGCCGATGCAGCAGTGTTGAAGGAGCAGTGTCGTCAGTTGGGGGTACCACTCATTCACGACGCTGCTTATCACACGCCAGTCTATCTCAATGAAATGACGTGTGCTGACCCACTACCAGATCTGGCAGATATTACGATCTATAGCGTCGCCAAGATGTATGGGATGTCAGGTCTCCGCATAGGGTGGGTTACTTGCAAGGACTTGGACTTTAAACAACACGTCTGCGACTACGTCGAAACGACGACGGTGGGTGTGTCGGTGCTGTCACAGCGCACCGCTCACCGCATCATTCAACTGGAAGAGACGGTCCCCGGCCTCCGCGAATTGTTCACCCACCGCGCCCAACAATTACTGATCGAAGCGAAGAAAGTCGCAGCGAAATTGGACCCTGACGTGTTGGATGCAACAGGTGTCGAGCAATCGATCGGGATGTTTGGCTGGTTCAAGGTAGGCCCGCGATTCGACAACGAGATCGCGAGGATTGCAGTGGCTCACGGCGAGCACTTCGGCGATGAGACCCGCGTTAGGCTCAATCTCGCCGTTGAACCTCACCTGCTCTACGAAGCGATCAGTCGCCTCAACAGGCTGTGAAAGTTACCACACGACTGGCATAGGATCAATCATGCCGTTGTTAGGTCAACAGAGTTTGAACATGCGGTTTCGCTACTGTGAGTGCGGTTGCAAGGGCTATGCATCGTCGACTCACTGGATCTTTTGGGACTTGATGAACAAGTTCGACGCCTACCGAGGCCACGGCTTCTCCGGCGTAAAGCTCCGAACGTGCAGCACACGGGCAGATGCAGAATTGGCGTGCAACAATGACGTTGAGCTAGCTCGCGTAATCAAGTGCATGCAGGTGTCGACGTGAGGGAATCGGGGTGGGTGAGTGGTGACGGCCATGAGGCCGGAAACGACGCGCTGGTGTGTTTCAAGACGCGGCGGTGGTGGCGCCTATTTTTCATCACTGGCGCTCGCGTCAGCCCTCCACGACAGGGCGATGGGTTCTGGTACTTGGGTGTCGAAGGGGTGTCGTGGTTGCACCTGGCGGGTGAGTGGTGAGAGAGTTTCGGATAGGACCACACGCTGTCAATGATCCACAGACATGGCCTCCGGGGTCACTGATGAAGTATGACACTAGTGTGCGTGACGCAGACGACCGCCGCCTGCACCGCAATGACTTTGGGTTGGTCGTTGCGAACGATGGTGAGTGCGTCAGGGTCTTGTGGAAGGGGTTGCGCTTTTCCCACTATCAAATCAACCTTCTCAATCCCGATGTCATCTTTCCGATCTTGTAAGGATGCTTGCCTATTTAGATGGTGAAGTACCAGATCGATGAACGCCAAACGCGTGATGCAGTAGGTGAAGCTCTCAAGAGTGATAGGTTCGTTCGTTTTTTTCCACACATCATCACCAAGTGGTACGAGACGCACGTCATCACGTTCAGTGACTTGCCCCGTGCATTGCCAATTTCGCGGGACGACTGGACGGAGCATGATCACCACCGTGCAATGGTCGAACGAACACATGCAGTCGTGACCGTGGGTGATGATGCATCGTTCTCCTGTGTCGTTGAACGTGTAACAGCTGATCACGTTGTAGTGTTACTCGGGAGATGAGCGGTGTTGCAACCTGGTGATCGCATCATTGATGTCAAGTTGACGTTCAAGAGACCGGGAACATTGCTTGGTATCAGCTACGACGACCTAGGTCATGCAACAGTTCTGTGGGATGATGGTGAATTCGAGCAAGGTGTGCCAATCGAGAACATTGGGCCATGGGAACCACACAACTTGAAGGAATGGTCGGGTAGTAGGATACGTAGATCCATGCGAGTTCGCCTTGGCCTGCTGCGTGAGTACCTCCGTGAGGTGGTGCTTCGCGAGATGGTGCCCATGTCGGGCATGACGTCGCCGTCTGCACCCGGTGATGACGATGCAACGGTGCCGGGTCACCTGCCCAATGAGTTGCCGCCGAGCGCCACGTTGTCTGACGAGGAGATCAATGGCGGGGGCCTTGATGAGACGGACGATCGGACGGTGGGTGACGGCGACGGTGAGGGCGGCATCGACGATCCTGACACCAACCCCGAAGGCAAGATGGCACCGCACCTGCGCACCGACGACGACACATCATTGGGATCGCCTCCTGAAGAACGGCCCAACAAAGGCTTCTATGAGTCGACGTGGCTCAACCGTGAGATCAAGCGCTTCATGCTGCAGGAGAATCCCGCCGGCGCGGGCATGGTCGATCCTGTTAAGCCACCCCATGGTTTCTATAGCGATTTTGATGCCGTAAAAGACCACGGCGATGTCGCCAAGATGCAGGGTGCATGGTACAGGTCACCTGGTCGCGAACCCGGCGGCGAGGGCGATCCCTTCAGGGGCGAGGACGCCAATGCGCAGTTGGGCTTTCACCCGCCCGCCGGCGAGAACACCCCCGACGCGGCACCACCCGAGACGATGGGCATGGCAGGCGTCGCCGCCCGGCGCGCTCCACCTGAATGGACGTTGAATGCGGGCAGCGACACATCGAAGGTGTTGGGAGCAGGCGCAAAGCCGTCCGACGGCGCAGGCTCAATGGACAGCGATTCAGGTGAAGGGGGCGACGACGGAGCGGGTGATGCCGACAAAGAGCCCAACGACGAAGGGGCCGACGATGCGACCGCCGACTGACATGTGCAAGTTGCTTCATCGTTGGCATAGGATGTGATCATGCCTGGCTTCATCCTCCGCGTGTACACTTACCACAACGATCCCGTCGCGATCACCAACAACGTCCTGTTGAGATCGCGGTACTCCCACGACGAACCCTTCACTGCCGAGGCCATCGTCAATGACCTGATGTTGGGCGAGCCCTTCGACGGCCTGCTCGACGACATTGAGGCCAAGTGGGAGTGCAAGATTGCCTTCTGTGACGATGACATCTACGACGGCGTGCGAGTCGTGGAACTCGACGTCTTCGAACCCACCTACAAGACTGCTGCACAAGCACGGCAGGTCCTCGATGAGATCGCTGCACAGGCGTCGGGGTGGGTGAAGGGTACCGTGCAACCTGAACCGAATAGGTATCAGTCATGAATAGAACATCGTTCCTCGGTCTCATCGCCTCGGCAATTCTTGCCCTGTTGAGCGGTTGCTCCACGGCGTACGACGCTCAACCGGTTGCCTACGGCGTGTCAACGCCCACTGCCAGCGTCGCCGTCGTGGGGACTGATTACGTCTATCCCACCGGCGCCATCATCGTTGAGCCGGGCTACTACTACACCGACACCTACGTCGATGGTTACCCATACCGCAACTACTACCGCTTCGGCGGCGGTCGTTGGAACACGGTGGGGCATTATGCTCGGCCAAACGTACGCATCGGCGTCGGAGCAGCCGCTCGGGGCGGTCACCCGTACGTCAATCACGGCAGCATGCACGGTGCTCCTGCAGGCCACGCGGTGGGCCCCGCACACGTGGGTGGGGGTAACCACGGAGGCGGGGGCAGTCACGGTAGTGGGCACGCCGGGGGCGGCGGTCACGGCGGCGGGGGACGCGGAGGAGGGCACCGATGAAGAAGCAGACTGCATCGCTCAAGGCGTTACGCAAGGCCATCGCCGAAGCGCTGGAGAATGACGACCTCAACTCCATCGAGGTGGGGGACGTCGTCGAAGTGGATCTCGATGAAATTGGCATTCTGCCCGTGCGGGTCATTGAGCTGTTCGATGACGTCAATGCCGTGGCGGGTGGCGAGGCCCCGCGCAATCCGGGTGAGTTCTCCGGACCTGGCTTCTTGGGTGAGATTGACCCCGAGTCGGGCGAATCAGGCCGCATGGTCTTTTCGCTGAATCAGGTATTGCCGGGTAGCAAAGCCAAGGGCTACTTTCCACGTGACGTCGACGACGTTGATCTCGATGCGCGACCCGACGTTGACGAAGGTGACAAGGTCGACGGCTACGTCGCCAACACCGACGGCGATCCACACAAAGAAGACCACGCTGATCCGACGGGACGTAACTGGGGTGCTAGCCTCGATGAACTTGACGAGAGCAATTACAGTAGCTTCGGTGGGATCAATGAAGACATCACTGAAGAGGTAGGCGAGACGTTCTATCGCCTGCTGATGAAGCACTTCTCGGCCGAGCACCTAAAGCGCGGCACTCTGGAGATTCTGCGGCGCAACGTCGAAGAATGTGTCAGCGAACAAGTCGACAAATTGACTGGCATCACCAGCTGGCGCAGGTAGACTTACTCGACGTGGATCACGCCGTCGACGTCGACAAGCACCAACCAACACACGTTCGATGGCACGCTGACCGTCTGCTTGTGCTCGGGCACCTGCAGCAGGATTGAGCTGGGCGTCAGGTTGCGGACGGTCATGGTGTGAGACTTCAGCGGCGCCGGCGGAAGATTGATCGTCAACCCGACGACCGTTCCCTCGAGCCGCAGGTTCTTGGTGGTTGCATCGGGCGTGACGCTCAGCGTCACCTGTCGTGGCACCGCTGCCACATAGCGCGACCACACGCCGTTGCCGTCGAGGGTCGCCTTCAACCAACCCTGCAAGTTGCCGTTGGGCCCCGTCGTGGCGACGGTCATGTTGCCCGCAGTGCCGCCTTCTGTCAGTGACGGTACGGGCTTTGACGTGTCGAGCGGCGCGCGGTAACGTTCAACGAGGCTGGCGATCCTATCCTTCGACTCCACGGCCAACTGCGTCATCGTGGCCCGAATGTGAGCGTTGGCCTCATTGGGCTGCCACGTCCACCTGGGTGCGCGGTCCTTCTCGACGGCCAGCCACTTGTCGATGGCGTTGTAGAAACCCGTGCTGACGCCGCCGTTGCGGTACGGGTGCCGCAGGCTGCCGCGCTGGTGGGCAACGAAGGGCACATCGCCGTCCACATGGAATTCTTCGTGATAGTCGCCGAGGCCCTTCAGGACGATGGCGGTGCCCGAGCCCTTCAGGTGCTTCCACCCGACGTAGTTGATGTTGCGAGAGTGCAGGTATTCCGGGATCTGCCAACCCACATCGCACAGCACCTGGTAGCCCACGGGCAGGTTGTAGATCTTGGCCTGACCTTCATTGGTGATGTTGAGGGTGTTGCTCTTGCTGGGCACCACCTTGAGATCGCGCCAGCGGTGGGCCGGCGACATCGCCAGCCACGCGGTGTACGGGATGCCCTTGAACGTCTGGTTGGTGCCGTTGCCGCTGGAGAAACCTCCGATGTCTTCGAAGGTGGCACCGCAGATGCCGGTGCCCCTGTCGAGCAATTCGTTACGAACGTAGTCATCCCACCCCTTTGCCAACACCACAGTGTCGCTGTCGACGTTGAGGTGGATGTCGCCATCGTCTGTCATTGCCAACCCGTGCTCGATGACGACGCCGTGGGCCATCGAACCACCCTGGCCCCCGACGCCGCCGTCGGTGCTCGGCACGCAGAATGTCTGTGTATTCGGCAGTGATCTCAACCGTTCCGCTGCGGTGGGCCCAATGCAGTGCACCGTCATCTTGAGGGCCTCGGGATGGTTGGCCAACATTCGCATTGTTTCCCACATAAATGTGACGTAGGGTACGGTTGACTTATCGCTATGACAGTGGGCGTGGATGACGGGTGTGTCCATGTGGGTGCGCTCGCCTTTCGGGTATCTTACGGCGAATTGTGTGACGTGGGTCGGCAAAGTGCACAGTGCAAGTCACTTCGACGTGGTGGTAGGATGTTAACATGGCGTCCACTCCCGTACCCGGCAAACGAACCAAGTCGATGGAACTCAATGCGATCCGAGGATCAATGAACGAGTCGCCCCCACCGCCACCCCCGAACATGACCACCCGCGAGTGGTTCGCTGGCTTAGCGTTGATGAACGCTGCGTTGATGAAGGACTTGCCGGTGACCATGCGTGCAGCTGAAGCCGTCCGCCTCGCCGACGAACTGATGGCGGCACTGGCGGTGCCACGGGTGCCGAGCAAGGCATCGATGGAGGCACCGTCGGAGACCGACATGGGTGCGTGGGATCAACACGTTGTCGACAAGCGTGAGAAGTCGACCCCGGGAACGCGAGACACCAACCCGGCATGTGCCATGGCCCGAGGCGACGTCGACGCGGGGCAATCTAAATCCACCGAAGCCAGCGTTCACTTTCGCCGTGCTAACAATGAATTGACGGCGGCACTCGACGACCTGCATGATACTTCAACGCAGTCGCCGGGCAGGTACTCGACGCTCAACGTCAATGACGATGAGTGACATGAAACCCGGTGATCTGATCGAGTGGTTCTACACGTCGAACGACAAAGCAGTTAAACCTCGTGAAGAGCTGTGGTCGTCGATCGATAAACACTACGTGACCATTGGCGGCACCCACCTACTGATTTCCCGTGCTGACGAGGTGCTGACATTCCTCACCATGGGCAGTGACAAGGGGTTGCTCCGCGCGCGCGAGGATGATTCGGGGAGTGAACACGAGTGCATAAAAAAGTAGGATGACACATGCTGATCGTGCTATCAGGTGAAGCGGGTGCAGGCAAGGACGCCGTTGCTCGGGTGTTGGCCGAGCACCACGGCTACATCATGCACTCGCTGTCGGCGCCGCTCAAGCGCTTCGCCGAAGACATGTTCGGCTTCAGCGACACACAGTTGTACGGGCCCTCGCGGTACCGCAATGAACCCGACCCGAGGTGGGCGCGCCCGTGTTCGACGTGTGGTGGCTTGGGCAAAGTCTACGGCACTGACATTCCGCATGCCCAGTGTAGGGGCACCGGCAAGCTCAATGACAATTCGCCACGCCGTGTACTGCAATTGCTGGGTGACGAGTGGCTACGCCAGATGATCCACCCCGATGCGCTGACGATACGCGCGAGATCTGAACTGGAAGACTTGCTAGCCGATGATTGCAGTGTCGTCATCAATGATGCGCGCTTTGCCAATGACCGCGACAATTTACGTGCATGGTTGGGGGCCCACCGGGTCGACGTCAGGGCGCTGGGAAAGCAGGTCAAGTCAGCCGCCTGGCGCAGCCATGGCAGTGAATTATCGAGGCCCACCGACGATGAAGTCGAGTACGTGCTGGTGAACCCGGAAGAGTTTCCGTTTCCTGGGCTCAAGACGCGTGTGGACGACATGCTGGTGAAGTTGGCCTCAAGAATTGAGGTGCCCGAAGGGCATGCAGTTCCTGCACGGACGCCATGAAATATCGACCTGAAATCAGTGGCGAGCTGCAACTCCATTCGATTCCCATCTTCATCGAACGCGTCGGGCACGTTGATCCCATGCGGTGCGGCACCTTCGTCGAGCTGTTGCACAAGCAGGCGACGGTGAAGTTATACGCCGACTTCGACGATCGCGCCGGCGGGCTGGCCATATGCGAGGCGGGGGTGGGGGTGGTGTTCGACCACGTATGGCACGTGGATCCGTTGGAGCTGCGCTCCGCACAAGCGGTGGAGCACGTGCACTCGCAGTCATATGGGCACCTGAAGTTGAAGAATGTCTATGAATTCCTGTGGTACCGAGTGAGGTTTAATCGTGGCACCTTCTTGGCGAGGTACAACTGGTTGACGGAAGGAGTGACGGCGCCGGTCGAGCAAAAAGTGTCGCCGTGACGTAAAACGGTGAAACAAGCTGACGTAGCCTGATATAGTACTTGATACCGGCAAGACGAACCGTAGCTCAGCATGGTTAGAGCATCGCACTGATATTGCGAGGGTCAGGGGTTCGACTCCCTTCGGTTCGACGACGAAATCACACAAGAAGAAATCATGAATACCCAACCCGCACAGAAAAAGCTCGTAAAGCAGTGGCAGCGTTATGCTGTTGCTGCCAATCAAGATACGTGAGCGCGGAGCCTCTCAGCTTCGCAAACGCTCCGAAGCTGGTGAGATGAAGGTGAAGAAAGAGCCGACACCGAACCAGCCGAGGAGGAAAGGAACTTCCCTCGGCAATCGTCGTTTCGACACAACACACTGGTGTGCTATACCGCTATGGAGACGGGGCAGTCTGTAACACTGTCGCTTAAGCTCGCAGGGTTCGATTCCCTGGCGCACCACGACTGCGATGACGAAGGTCATCACGATCATTGACAATCTGCGTTCCTATTGCTCGATAGCCAAGTTGGTACGGCAGCGCACTGTTAATGCGCCCATGCGCAGGTTCGAATCCTGCTCGAGCAGCTCGGGTATCATACAGTGGTAGTATGACTGACTCTGACTCAGTTCACGGACGTTCGAATCGTTCTACCCGAACGGGCTCGTAACTCAATTGGTAGAGTACTCGGTTCTTACCCGAGAAGTTGAAGGTTCGACTCCTTTCGGGCTCACCTCCTCGTAGTTCAGCGGAATTAGAACGTCGGCCTGCGAAGCCGAAGGCCGTGGGTTCGAGTCCCACCGAGGAGACGTGGCACCAGTAACTCAGTGGGAGCAATCTCATACCCTTCCCTTGACGAAGGTGTAGGTGAACAAGTGCCACTGCATGTTGTATGATTCAACTCACGGAGGAGTAGCTCAGTGTAGAGCAGTGCCTGTACCGGCACAGGTCGTAGGTTAAACTCCTGCCTCCTCCACGATACGGGAGAGTAGCTCAGAGAAAGAGCAGTGCCCTTGCTGGCGCAGGTCGGTGGTTTAATTCCATCCTCTCCCACCGTCACTTCACGTGACGCATGCCCTCGTAGCTCAGTTTGCAGAGCGCCGTCGATTTTAGACGGAGGTCGGTGGTCCGATTCCATCCGAGGGCTCCACATTCAACACACGGATTCAGAACTCGAGTGGCAGAGTTCCCGGCTTTTACCCGGGTAGTGACGGTTCGAGCCCGTCTGGATCCACGCAGACGAGTGACGCGGTTCACTGAAGCTTCATACGCTTCAAACGCCATGGTTCGACTCCGTGGGTCTGCAACCACTTTCACCCCGTAGATCAGCGGCAAGATCGCTTGCTCGACACGCAAGAGACCGTGGGTTCGAGTCCCACCGGGGTGACGACGCGAATGAGCGTCAGTGTAAGTAACTAACAACAGTACACATTGATATGGGTAGGTGAAAGCCGTCTCGGCCGGGACGATGAGTAACCACAGTACCTAAGCACTTCGGTGCTGGTGCAACCAAACATGGGGCCAACAGGCGAGTCGCGCAGCAAAGCCAACATGGAAGCTGAGCGCACGGCGGGTTCGACTCCCGCTGGCTCCACGAGTGACACCTACTGGATATTGCTAGCATCAAAAGTGGTGTGACATCGGGGAGAGACCCGACAATTTGGGGCGTTGATCTACCGCGATGATTCCTGACCTGCAATCAGGCCGACCGGGTTGGATTCCCGGACGCTCCACTCGTTGTGAATTGGTGATGTGCGCCACGGGAGGCGACTTCCCTGTCTAGGAAGCGTACGCGGGTTCGAATCCCGTCATCATCGCAGGGGTATCATTCAGCGGCTAGGATGTCCGCCTCCAAAACGGATCACCTCGGTTCGAGTCCGAGTGCCCCTGCCACTTTTCTCACGTCACTGCTTCGGCGGCCGAAGTGAACCATGGGCACATCGCGCGCACGTTCGAGTCGTGCCGGTGACACACATAAATAGGAACGCAGGTTATCACACTGGCCACTCGTCTAAAGGCAGGACCCCGCGCTTTGAACGCGGATGAAATGTGGGTTCGACTCCTACGTGGCCAACCAGTGTAACTCCCCTTCAACCCATGTTAGGGTAAGACCATGGACTCGTCTGTACCCTACCGCGTCGGCGACATCGTCTCCATGACGGGCCCTTTCGGCGCTGACAGCGGGGCATTCGACGGTATCCTGTGGCGCGTGGTCATGATCAAGGAGATCACCAAGCACGCCCACAACCTCCGCATCGAATTCTGTTGGTGCGCGACGGGCAGCTCCAGCCTCAGGCCCAAGTGGATCGCGGCCTCACGCGTCAAGCAGCGCTTTGACTTCGTTCGGCTCGGGCAATTGCGGATGCAGCTCGATGACCTGTGTCGGCAGGCGTTGAATCGTGAAGTCGATCCCATCCCGTTCGGATGAAAGCCTGTGCCCTTGACCACGTTCAGGAGTGAACTCGTGGGTCGGAAGGTGGGTAACTACCTGCACGTGGGTTGGTTATCCTAGGGCGGTCTGTGGGTGGTCAGGAATTACACTCGGGGTGTAACTCACGTCCTGAAGTCCGTGAGGACTGAAGCAATTTGGTAGCAGTGCAAGTCACCCCATGACCGTGGTAGGATTAGATCATGGCAATCAAAGCACTCAAGTACAAGCGCGAAATCCGCAAGCCCAACGGCATGACCATCGTTCACAACGGCTGGTGCACCACGCTGCCAGACTCCGCAGAGGAGATGCGTCAGCTCATCAGGCAGGGGCCCAACAGTGGGGGCAACGTCTTCTGCCGTGGGACGGGTGACGACTACATCCTCAACAATCCGTGTGTCGTCAGGTACTACCTTGACGGAAAGTTCGTCAGGGCATTCACCTGCAAGTGACGGTGTAAGTCGCTGTCGATTCCTGATAGGATCAGATCATGATCACCGTCAACCGAGATAAGCTCAAGAGCCTGCTGTACACGCCCCCTCCCGCTCCCGTGGGCTTCAATAGGCCACCGCCGAGCTACAAGGGTTACGGAGCGTGGCTCGACTACAAGTCGGAGTTGCAGGACGCAGTCGATGAGCTGCTCGAGCAAGGCCTGACCGAGCAAGAAGCCGCGCGGGCCTGCAACCAGCTGTTGTCGTAGACGAGTGCAAGTCTTCACCCGTTCGTGGTACAGTTAGATCATGGTGAAGTTCAACGTCACGGTGATCGATCGCGGTGAACAACGCATCGTCGAGGTCATGACGGCCAAGACGGAAGCAATTGTCCGTCGGTCGTTCCGTCGCCTGCAGAAGCAGCACGGCCGCGAGAACGCGGTGCTCGTTGGCCCAGTGTAAGTTCCACTTCGATCCTGGTACAGTTAGATCATGGCCACCAAGCGAACCCCAAAGCGGTCCCCTCTAGTTCAAGCGGCTCTCACCCACCTCAAGACGACGGCCGACTACAAGGACGGCATCCCGAGGAGCTACATGCGCGGTGATGCCGAGAGCGGCGCCACCGAGTACGCCCTGCTCGCCTACGTCGAGGAGTTGGAGAAGCGTCCCAAGAAGGCGACGAAGAAGGCGACCTCACCTGACCTTCGTGATGCAGTCATCACCCGCATGCGAGACATGCTCCGTGAGGTGCAGGCGCTCCACTTTCACCGGCCCGACGCCGACGCGATGCAGTTCTGTGTAGGTTGTGGCGGTAACCCAAACCACACGCCACAACACGATGATGACTGCATCGTCGTCCGCCTTGCCCACCTCCTCGATGAGGTCTGAAAGCCGACGCTTGCAGAGGTCTAACGGTGCAAGGTCACTGACGATCGTGGTACAGTTGTTCTAGAGGTTGACTCCGGTGCCCGAAGAAGAATTCACCAGCCATCGTTGTCCCACCTGCGGGGGTGTCAGTCACCCGGCATCGGGGTGTGCTTACACGCCCACCTTCATAGTCTGCGGCCCTTGCACTCGCGAGGCGTGGAAATGGATCATCGAGATGACGGCATCGAAAGGTCGTCGCAAGGGCCGCCCGGCCTTCTACGACCATGTCAACCGCATCAGCGCACCCATCGAAGTGAACGTTGAAGAAGCAGAGGTGCCACATGAATGAGCGACCTGCAGAGTGCTACGTGCCCGTCGTTGAGGGCGAACGTTGGTACTACGCTACGTACAACGTCGAGCTGGCATACCCGGCAGTGTTCTTCTACTTCTCGGAGTGTTCAACGGGTCACAATTTCACTATGAAGATGTCGATGACGTCGGCGGGTGAGATCGAGGTCGAGAAAGACCACGGGTGCGGCAATGAGTGCGGCTGCTCCACGATCTGCACCTACGTCCCCGTCGCCATCATGGCAGAATTCATGCGTCAGCACGGCTACACGATCGAAAAGAACGCACCATGAAGCCCGGCGACCTGATCGAGTGGTATTACTCAACGCCTAGCCTCAAGAGCATGCCAGTCGTCAAGCATGAAAGCATGTGGTCGACCGTGACGGAGAGGTGGGTGCCGATCGATGGGGTCTACACGCTAGTTAGCATCGCCGATGACATCATGACGTGGTTTCACCCTAGCAAAGGTTTGGTGTCCGCGCGGACATATGACCATGAGTCAAGAGGCGTCTCCATCACACGAGGCTTCGTCAGGCCGCGGGTCTGTGATGTCACTTCGTGAAACCCGGCGATCTCATCGAGTGGGTGTACACGTCTGACAACAATGTCGTTGTCACGAATGAAGAGATATGGTCGTCGGTGATGAAGGAGTACGTCCTCATCGGCGGCGCTCACTTGCTAGTCTCTCATCGCGATGGAATTCTGTCGTGGCTACCCCTGGGTGTACGTCACGCGCGATTGCTCTACGCTAGCGACTTTCTAGCGACATGCGGGGGCCGCATGTCGCGGCACCTCGGTTGCTTCGCTCACGCGAGGATGATATGAAACCCGGCGACCTGATCGAGTGGGTGTACACGGATGATGGTTCCCCCGCCGTGCCACGTGAGGAGTTGTGGTCATCGATCGAGAAACGTTGGGTGCTGGTCGGAGGCGCCCACCTGCTGATAGCACTAGCCGACGGGATATTGACGTGGTTGCCTCTGCACGCATCCCATAAGGGGTTGCTCCACGCGCGCGAGGATGATACGATGAGCAACGACAACGGCCGCGCCTCGGGGGCGGTTGCTCCACGCGCGCGAGGATGATACGGCTGCCGCTCTCAAATTTCACGCGAATGGCAGGGTTGCTCCACGCGCTCGAGGATGGCGCGCCAACCTGACTGAGTGTCGTTTCACGACGCCGCAGGCGGAGTGTAAGGTACCCTGCAACTGGCATAGGATCTAATTCAAGGAGTCACATCTCATGGCGACGATCAACATCAGTGACAAGCAGTTGGACACGTTGAAAGCGGTGCTCAACGCCAGTGATGACCTGTGTAGTTGTGTCATCGCTAGTGACATCGGGTCGATGAAGCGCGCTCTAACGCTGGCCGGCGCACTGTCCGAACTCAAACGCCAGGGTTTCCTCAAAGACGTGAAGTGAGCCACAAGACCTGTACACCGCCCACTGGGTGGTTACATTGGTCTTAATTGGTTGGGCCGTCGGCACAACAGCTTCAATTACCCATCATGGGTCACAGTGTCACAACAAGGACGAGGTCATAGTGCAGAAGAGCCAGAAGAATTCTCGGTTCACAGCATCTAGTGGTGTACGTACGCGGCAGCAAGTCATTTCCCAACCCGAGGTCGTCAGCGCAGACGTCCTTGGTACCATGCTCGATGAAGATCTCATCGTGCGCCTTCGAGTGCTCGATGAAGCGTGTCGGACGGCGACGTCGTCGGGCATTGACACTCGACCGTGGGAAGAGGAGATTGCCTACGTCAAGCGTGAGCAGCACCTCCGGCGCGCGCGCCGTGAACAGCACTTGATCTACGCTCGCAAGATCGAGCAGGAGTTCAACGATTCCGAGCGCGGGTTGCCTGCGGGTGACTTTGACAACTCGGCATTCGTCTACGCGGCATCGGGCGGTCGTCCGAGGTGGAACTGATGACGATCGAAAATCGTACTGCGCACAACGTCGTCGGCACTTACCTCGACAACCTACAACACTTTTCACAGCTCAAACACCCGGAGCTCGTGGAGCTGTTCAAGTCCTACGAAGTCGGTTGCACCCGCGATGAGACGGGTGAGGTCACCGATCGTACTCCCGAGGCCTTCAAGCTGCGCAACAAGATCTTGGAGTGCAACCTGCGACTGGTGGTGTCGATCGCCAAGCAGTACCGAGGTCACAACCTACCGATCGAAGACCTCATTCAAGAAGGCAACATCGGCCTGATGAAGGCAGTCGATCGGTTCAAGTGGGAGAAGGGCTTTCGCTTCTCGACCTACGCCACGTGGTGGATCAAGCAGGCCATTGGTCAGCACGTCCTCAAGCGCAAGCGGATGATTCGCTTGCCCGCTCACGCGGCGACGGTGCAGCGCAAGATGTTGCAGGCGGCCGAAGAGTACCGTGAAAGCAACAATTGCGAGCCCACGACTGAGGAGCTGATGGGCCTGACCGGCGCCAGCGCGACGGTGATGAAGGCGACGATTCACTCGGGTCGTGGCACCATTTCGTTGCAGCAACCCCTGTCGTCGAGCGGCGAAGGCGACACTCTCGAGGACAAGGTCGAAGACGATCGCCCGGGCTCGAATCCATTCGAGAACGTGGCCGAGAAGCAATTGCTCGAGATCACCAAGATGGTGCTCGGTGAGCTGTCGGCCAAGGAGGCGGCGATCCTTCGCCTGCGCTTCGGCCTCGTCGAGGACGCGACTGATGACCAGTCGTATCCCATCACCGAGGAAGAGGCACGCCAAGTCATGGCGGGGAAAGGCCTGACATGATCAGGTGGATTGCACTCACTGTCGTCGCCGGCGCCGGCGCTGCTTTCGCGGCAGGTTGCTGGTGTGGTTGGCAGACAACGCTACGGGTCATCGATAGTGTCGAGCGACGAACGAGGCGCATGCCAGATGCAAGCGCTTGACTTCTTCACCGTCTGTGCCGGGGTGAGCCTCATCATCCTGTCCGCGGGCTTCATCACTGCACTCATCGTCAAGGCACACAGATCTGCTCGCGTTGATGCACGCGTAGCGGCACCCGTACAACACGAACGTCAACCATTAGAACCCACTGACCCACTGGCACGCCGCCTACACGAATTTCAGGAGACGCGCTTTGCCTCTCCCATCGTCAGGCGCCAACTCGAACAGGACGTAGTCCCGATCCGTGATGCATCAACGTTGCCGCGACCACCGCGCAGGAGCCCTAAGTGAAGGACGGACCCATCTACGTGTACGATGTTCGGAGCCAGTTCATGGAACCCGTCTTCATCGTCTACAATACTGATCACGTCGACGTCTTTGTCAAGGCCTTGGGCCTCGACGACGCCAACCTCCTCGCCTCTAAAGAAAGGCTACATCCGTACGAGGGCAATCGCTACAAGAACACGGGTAGCGGCGGATTTTGCCCGCCGCCCAAGGTAAAAGTCAACACTCGCTAGGAGAATCACGCCGATGGCACTGCACCGAGGTACCAAGGTCGATCGCGGTTACGCCACTGTCGCCGACGATGAGGGCGATAACTACCGTGAGATCGCCGACATGATGACGGAGATGGGTTTCTCGATGAACCATTCGTCGGCACGCAACTACGTGCTGCGCGTGATGCGGAAGTTCGCCCGAGCCTTCGTCGAGCAGTGGAACATCGCACACGATGATCAGAAGATCGATGAGATTGCCAAGAATCCGCAATTTCAACACGGCATCGCCGACCTGCTCCAGATCATCGAATCACAGCGCCGCGGGAATGGCGTATAATCAATGAGGGACACCAGATGAGTAGAGATGGCCGTGGCAACCCAGGAAGGTACGAGCTGAAGAATCAGCCGAAGTTGAAGCTCGTTGACCTGTTGCGTCGCCGCAAGATGACGTTGAAACAACTGCTCGATGAGTTTGGCATCTCGACCTATGAGGCCTTGCACATCAGGTGCACCAGGATGGGCATCACTGCACCCACGCAGGCCGAATTTGATGTGGTGATGCCGCCCGTCAAGGCTTGGGTCAACAGTGCGCAGGAAGGCGTTGTCGTCGTTGAAGCCCCGCGTGTCGTCGATGAGATCACCGGTCGGCAGATCGATCCCGATGCGCCCGTCGAGGTACCCTCCGTCACCGTGACGTCGGTGCCCTTCGTGCCCCCGACGCCCATGCCGCCCCCACACTGGGGCGGTGCCCTACCGCCCATCGCTGACACACAGAAAAAACAGCGCAGGAAAAAGGATGACCAATCCACTGAGTGAAGTGTAGGCCCTTATGAACGCCCTGAAGCAGGTGGTACTTAGATCATGATGGACTTGATCGTCAAGGGACTTTCGACCTGGTTCGCGGATCGCCTGCAAGGCATGCCCTGCACTCCTGAGACGACGGCTTATGTGGCTGGGGTGCTGGCCAAACGGAGAACCGAGGACGACATGAGCACCGAATCCCTGGTGCTCGCTTATCACGCCGCTTCAATCATCGGCGACTTTGCGGGTTTTCAACGCATCGGTGACTACGTGCTGTGGATCGACTCGATCTACCCAGAATTCATCAACGATCACCGCCAAGTCATCGAGACAATCGGTCGCCAATCTTACTCGTCGTGTCACCGGATCCTCAAGGGCCAGTGGAAAATCTACGATGAACTTGCGCAGACGCTTCCTTTGATTACTGCCACGGTGCGCCAAAAGCTAGTGTAATTCGGCGCGAGGTATGTGCCTCAGACCGAGTGTAAGCTTGGCCGCCACCGAGGTAGATTGAAACAACCTACCAAGGAGCCTCTCTCATGTCCACGACGTCCATGTCGATCGCGACCTTCAAGAAAGTCGCCGTCTGCCTGCCCCCGACCCGTTCGATCCTGCTCCGCGCCAATCACGGCGTGGGCAAGAGCAAGGTCATCAGGCAAGTGTCCACGCTGATCCGCCAGAAACTCCATGCCGACGGGGTCATTGACCTCGCCAAGAATCCGAACGCCTACCCGGTCATCGATCGGCGCGCCGGCCAGCTCACTGAGGGCGATGTCGTCGGCCTCCCGAGCACCGACGGCAACGTCACCCGCTTCAACCCACCTGACTGGGTCAAGAAAGCGTGCGTCGAGCCCTGCGTGTTGTTCCTCGATGAGCTTAACCGCGGCACCCAAGAGGTGATGCAGGCGATGTTTCAGATCGTCCTCGATCGGGAACTCAACGGTCACAAGCTGCACCCGTACACCCGGGTCTACAGCGCCATCAACGCCAGCGCGGCGTACTCTGTCAACGAGATCGACCCGGCGCTGCTCGACCGCTTCTACGTCATCGACCTCGACCCCGATGCGACCGAATTCTGTGCCTGGGCGCGTAGCACCGACGCAGAGCAGGGCGGCAACCTCCACTACTTCATCCCCGACTTCATCACCTCGTGCGAACAGTGGCTATACCCTGCCAAACAGGCCGAGCCGAGCAGCAAGCAGCCGAGCCCGCGATCGTGGGAAATGGTCAACGAGTCGCTGGTCCACACTGACCTCATCGAGGACCCGCAGAACGACATGTTCTACCAGATCAGTCGAGGTTTTGTCGGCAATGAAGCGGCGATCGCCTTTCGCGACTACTGCATGAGCGTCGACAATCGCCTGACGGGCGAAGAGATCGTCAACGACCTGGACAAGAAAGCGATCGCAGCTAAGGTGGCGCGCCAGACGCAGGATCGGCAGAACGGCCTCATTGAGAAGGTCGCTGCCTATGTCACCGACAACTGTGCGACGCTGACTGACAAGCAAGGCAAGAACGTCCACACCTTCATGAAGTCGCTGCCCGATGAGCTCAAGATCTCGTTGTGGAGCAAGCTGACGAGCCACGGCATCGACAAGATCGAGCTGGCCAAGAGCATCCACAAGCACTGTGCAGAGACGGTGTTGTCGGTGTTCGGCGTGCCCATGGGTGAAGCCGGGATTGGCGTCACGCCTAACATACCCGGAGTCTTCAAGGAAAAGGCGAAGGACACCAAGGACACCAAGTAAGCGTCCTTCGACCATCACACCGACGTCACGGAGAATGTCAATGAAACAGGGTCCTCGCAAGAACCTCCGTGACGTCGACCGGGCCATCATTCATACGGTGATGTTCGACCAGGGCATCATTCCGATGGAGAGGGTCGACAATGACATGCGGCGGGTGCTGGCCCAACTGCCGCCCGGCGAGGCTCGTGCCCTGCGCCGCAAGTTTCGCAAGCTGTGGCGCCGCGCGCTCAAGCAGCTCACTCAAGGCGCGTCCGAGCGTAATGCGAAGAGGATCGAGACGCTCCACGGCGTCGGCAAGAGCACGCCTTCACGCGCGGAGTTCAACGCTCGCAAGCAGCTGGTCTTCGATCGCCTGTGGAGCGATCACATCGAGCCCATGATCAGGAACTTTGAGGCCGGTGCACCCGGCAAATTTACCCAAACTTAAACTTGGCCTCGGGCGCTCGCCGTTATACGGTGAGGGGCCATAAATAATGTGAACCGCGGGGATGCGCTCCTCCGCCAGTAACAGGGCCAGCGCAGCCTACAGTCGGCAGTGACTGGCCCACTTTCTGTCCCCACAATTACACCCGGGGTATAATTTGCCGTCAGTGTAACACGGCACGATGTGCCTACACACAGTGTAAGTTCCCGGACAATCGTGGTAGGATTAGATCATGTTGAAGCAGAACGTTCAAGACACCTACGTAGCCGATCGTGCCGCTATCGCGCAGCGCATCCTCACCAGCCCGCTTGCTGCCTACGTGGGTTACTCGGGCGACCTCTATCGCCTCGACAAGCTGCATAACATCGCCCGCGACGGAAAGGCACACACCGGTTACTCATTCCTGTCGGTCGAGTTCGAGAAGGCAGGCACTGAGTGTTCGCTCGAAATTCGTGAAGAGGGATCCGGGTACTCTGGTGGTGTGACCACCGACGCCGAAGGCAATGAGTATCACGAGTATACGCTGTCCTGTGCCGTCAACTTTCCCTGCCACGGCAGCACCGCCTGCGGTGCGGTGTTGGCCCGCCTCGCCTTCTATCAGCAGGTCGCATTGTTGGCCGCCGAGATCGAGGCCGAGTTTGTCGTCAATCGACGTGTCAACTACAAGATGACGCGGACCGCAGCCGAGGTCGTCGCCGACAACGCGAAGGTGGAAGCCCAGCGCATCGAGCAAGCGTATGCCGGTGTGACACTAAAGTATGGCGCTACCGGACTCCGCGTCGGCAAAGTGGTCGGTCTCGACCCCGAAGACCTCGGCAACTTGCCAGAAGGCAAGCGCGACGTCGAGACCAGCCGAGGCAAGAAGTTCTCGATCTCGATCAATGCCGATAATGGCATCAAGGTTGGCCTCATCACCCGCACCGCCTAGGCTACCGTGCCCGCCTTCGCCACCGACAGCTACCCCGTCGGCACCCTGGTCACGACCCGCTATGATATGCAGTGCCCGCCACAACGTGCCAGCGTTGAAAAGTCAACTTTCCCAGTGCTGTTCTACGCCTTCATCGTACGGCCCGCGGCGCTGCCCCGGGGCACTCCGATGATCTATGCGGGGCCCATTCGTGCGGCGACAACGCCTGACCTGCGTGCTGAACGTGAGCACACCTTCATTGCACCCAAGTTCGGCCGTGTCATCATCTACCATCCCGACGTCAACGTTGAGCTCATACCATGACCGTGACCACCAACGAGAGATTAGTGCGCCACGATCGCCTAGTGCTAGGCACCCTGTGCGGTTACTTTCACCCGGCATCGAGCACTGACGCCGCCCGGGTCGTCACCGTCATCGGTACCTGGGATTGGGACCACAACGCTGTCGGCCATCCACGCGACCTCACTCGTAAACAGGCGCGCCAGGGCCAAGACCCACGCACCGACGAGAGCGCCCGGGGCTACTTGCTGATGCCGTCGGATGGTTCACCGTGGATCTTTGCGTTCTTCGGCGCCGTCGCCGAGGGTGACCTGAAGCCCCTGTTTCCCGCGCTGCGCCTCGTCAAGTAACGAGGTGACTTGGCGGGTGAATTGTTCACCCTCGCTTCGGTCACGTGGGCACACGTGTGACGGGATGAAGGCAACTACCTTCGCTCGACCGCATTGTCCTAGGGCGGCCTGTGGGATTGGTCGGAATTACATCTCGGGTATAATTTTGAGCAGTGTAACACGGCACGATGTGCCTTACACACAGTGTAAGTTCCCGGACAATCGTGGTAGGATTAGATCATGTTGAAGCTGAAGCCATTGTTTCTCGAGCAGATCTCACCGCTGGCACATCGCCAAGACGTGAGCATGACCGCAGTTATGAACTTCTTGATGACGGTGCAGTACAACGAGACCATCGACGCCGCGCTCGAGAACCTCAGGAGCGATGCCGCTTCGTACGGGTGGAACGCCGCGACGATCAAGGCGATCCGCGCCGGCATCCACCTCGCTGCGAAGGTCTAAACACGGCAGTGAAAGTTCCACTCCGAACCTGGTAGAGTTAGATCATGTGGACAAAGGCAAGCATTGCACAGTTGCTGCGCACCCACGACCATGCCGTCGAACGCGCCATCGTCGCCATCTACGAGCACCAGACGCTGGACGAGAAGGTGGCGCGCCACACGAAGCGCATCAATCCACGTGGCTTTCATGCCAACCACACCATCACGGGTTCGTACTACGCCATCTTGGTGCTCGCGGGCCGGCGCTTGGTCGGCTATCACCTCGCCAACGCCCGCAACATCGTCCTGTGTTACACTACGCAATTGGCCGACAGGGCCAACGCCCGGGCCGCGCGCCTTGCCAAACGAGAAGTAGCATGATCACCATCAGTCGTCCCCTGCAATTTGCGGCAGGTTTTGTCATGGTGTGGTTGCTGTTGATCCGCGCCCTGGTGTGCATCAACAGCCACACCCCTCTGCCTCCTCCGCACGCAGCAAGCACCGTCGTGCACCCGCCCTACTACGCTAACTGAGGTACCCATGACACTCAAGCGCTTGTTGATGCTGACCGTCTGTCCCGTGCTCCTGTTGTTCCTCATCGTCGCATTGTTTGTGCTGATCCACTTCACGCAACCGCCTTGTACCTGCAAAGAAGTGATCAACATTCTCCCGCAACATGCTACTCGCGCGTATGTCACCTACCAGTGTACCGACAACACCATCAACGTGGGTTCATATCACTGGAGCAATGACTTTACGTGTGCGGGTAAGACGTACCACGTCGGCGACTACATCCCGGGTTACGGAACCAAGCAGTTCTAAACCATCATCACCACCGAGACATCCATGAAAAAGCCCACCAAGACGAAGAAGGACCGCACCGTCGGTCTCCACGAGTACCGCTGCGCCGCGAACCCCGACGAGAAGGCCTTCGCCGATGCGACCGCGCACTGCGATCCGCCAATGTTGGGCTACTTGCTCAACGAACCAGGCTCGCAGTATCAGTATCCACTCGACCCGACTGACCGCGACCGATGCGTCGCGGCAACGGTGGTGCAGTGGTTGGGTTCACCCGTCGGCAGGGCATTCTTGAGTGAGCTGGGTTGGGTGAAGAAGGACGGGCGCTAACGTGGCCCGAGGCAGGTGGACGGACGCGGCCTTCAAGGACTATCCCAAACGCTACGCCACGCCCGACACGGTGCAGGAAGGCCAGTGGCTGTGCCATGCGCCGACGAAGACGTGGTTCGAGTTCTACGTGCTGATGGCTGACGGCGTGGCGGTCGGCTTCACTTTCGGTGACAAGGACTTCTTCAAGCCGCTGGTCGAGTGCTACCACCAGTGGGATCCCAGTGTCGACGCAGCGTGACCTAAAACCCGGCGACCTGATCGAGTGGGTGTATGAACCCGAGAATGTGCTCGTGGCCGCCAATGAACAGCTGTGGTCATCGGTGATGAAGGCTTGGGTGTTCATTGGCGGTGCTCACTTGCTCATTGCCCGTGCCGAAGGCACCCTGACGTGGTTGCCCCTCAGTGCACTTGACAAGAGGTTGCTCCACGCGCGCGAGGATGATACAGTGTAAGTCAACACCTAATCGGGGTATGATCTGATCATGGTCGCTAGCAATAGAACAATCACTGACGTCTACCGGGTACTGCAGGTATGGGTGCCCGATCACTTGATCCGCGGCGACATGCTCGAAGGCCTGGCCATGGTGACTGGGAACCGCTCATTCACTGAGACCGTCAACAACCTGTTGGAGCTACACAGGAGTTTGCACCCGACGCCCGGTACGCCGCCCGCATCACCCGAGACCAATGAGATGTGCCCATGATCACTGCCCTACCGCTACCTGGCACCCGCCTCAAGTGCACCAGCAACCGCGATCGCCCTGAACTCGTCGAGGGTCAGGAGTACGTCGTGGTGCCAGAGGTCGCCCTCGACAAGATGCCCATCAACTACAAGCGCTTTCAACCTGACGACTTTCGGTTGATCGCCGTCGGTCAGGGCAGTCACGCCGTCGGCATCTTTCCCGTCGGCATCTTCGAGGTGGTGCCGTGAATGTGCCCGCAGACTACGAGGCGTGCGGTGAGTGCGGCTTTGATCACGGCTATGAACAGACCAGCGCTGCACGTTGGCATGCTAAGGATACGATCACCGTCGCCAACAAGTACGTCGACAATGAGAGCATCATGGCGACCAGCGCAGTCGTCGCCCTCGATGACGCACAAGACCTGTTCGACAAGGGCGCGTACCCCGAGGCGGCCAAGCGAGCATTGACGTCGCTGAGTTACAGCCTGGGCATCTTGTCACCCGTTTACCAGCGGGCGAAGGCAAACCTGGGTTTGTGAGTGGCAGTGTAAGTTCGGTGGTGACTGTGGTAGAGTTAGATCATGGACACCGCAACAATCATCGGTCTCTCTATCCTCGCCCTCTTCATCATTGGTGGCATGTTCATTTTCGCCTTCGTGGTGGGCAAAACTTACGACGCAGCGCGGGCACTACCGACGACGCTGGGTCACGGTGCAGGCTCGTTTGCTCGAGCGTACGCCGAGGCGAAGAAGGGCAACAACCCGTAAGTGTAAGTCATCACACAACCGTGGTAGAGTTAGATCATGGTGGACATCAGGCAACTGGCGGCTGAATGGCTGCAGGAACACGAGCACTACGAAAGCGAGCCCACGTATGAACAGGACCTCGCCGACCTAGTGAAGTTGCTAGAGGATGTCCTTGCACGTGCCACGCTGGATGGGATTGGATCATGACTGACAAATCGGTGGTCGACATTCTCGAAGAACTTGAGGCAACGGCGGGTTCGCTTGCCAAACGCGACGTGCTGCACCAGCACAGGCGCAACGAGTTGCTTAAGCAGGTGTTTGTCGCCGCGGGGGACCCGTACACCGTGTGGTATGTCAGCAAGGTGAAAATGCCCAAATTGGGTGTCCCGTCGCATGACATCTCCGAGGACGAGTTTGTCAATGACTTCATCAAGACGCTGCGCACGCAGCTGGCCACGCGTAAGGTGACTGGCAACGCGGCGAAGGCGCTGGTCGAGAGCCGCCTCGCCGACATGCCCAGTGAACTGTGCCAGAAGTGGTGCGTTCGAATTCTCCTCAGGAACCTGCGCGTCGGAGTGCAGGAGAGCACCGTCAACAAGGTGTGGCCGGGCACGCTGAAGTCCTTCGCCGTCGCTCTGGCCGAGACGCTGAAGAGCGAATTCGTCAAGGGTGAGGGGATCAAGCTCCTCGAGCCAGTGACGTACCCCGTCCGCGTGGAGCCCAAGCTCGACGGCCTGCGTTGCATCGCCGTCAAGAAGGACGGCGTGGTGACGTGCTACACCCGCAACGGCACCGTCATCGAGAACATGCCGACGATCAAGGCGGCGCTCGAAGCGGCGTCATACGACAACGTCGTCCTCGACGGCGAGGGCATGGCGGCCGATTGGAACCAGAGTTCGTCGATCATGATGTCGGGGCGTGGCTCTGACAAGGGACGGGCCAAGGACGACAGTGGCCTCATCTACAACGTCTTCGACGCGGTGCCTCTCGCCGATTGGGTCGCACAGAAGACAGAACTGACGTATGCTGAGCGCTGCAAACTGGTGTATGAGGTTATCCTTGCCTGCACTGAGTTCAAGCAAGGTACAAAGTCACCAGTGTGTCAGGTGCCGCACATCATGGCGCAGGACGAAACAGAGCTCAAGAAGTTCTTCGCCAAGTGCCTTGATGATGGGTTCGAAGGGGTGATGCTTAAGAGCATGGACGCTCCCTACAAGTGGAAGCGCAGCGACAACATCGTGAAATTAAAGCCCGTGACAACGTTTGAAGGTGTGATCGTCGGTCACTATGAGGGTCGGCGTGGGACGAAGCACGAAGGTAGATTTGGCGGCTTCAATGTAGTGCTGAGCAACGGCGTCATCACCCGGGTGGGCGGCGGTTTCAACGACAAGGTGCGGGCTGAAGTGCAGCTCGACGGAGCCGACGCCTGGGTGGGCAAGATCGTCGAGATCGAAGCACAACCTGACCCGCTGACGACTGACGGGTTGACGAAAGACGGCAAGGCCCGCTTTCCCGTCTACACCCGGTGCCGCGATGCTTCTGACGTCGATCCCAAGGTGTTGCGGGCCTACGCACAGTGGACACAGGAGAACCCATGACCTACCTCACCGATGAGCAACTCGAGGCACTTCGCAAGTACGTGGGCGAGAGGATGCACTCAACGCTACCAGCGCTCGAGCACATGTTCGCCGCCATCACCGAGCTGCAGGAACGCCGCAAGAAAGACACACAGGAGAACCCACATGCCGACCAAAGTTGAAGACCTCAAACAACCTGAACGCCTGCCTGAAGACGGTACCGTCCGCATCGAGCGCACGGGCAATGGTGGCTTGATGATCTGCGAAGACGGCACCCACACCGCCGTCATCCTGAGTGAATTCAACGCTTGGCGCGTTTTCGGTATGTTGTCACTGATGCTGGGCATTCCGCTACCTGCTAAGGTCAGCAAAGCGATCAAACTGTAGGCTCACGTGGTCAAGCCCGGTGACTTCGTGCAGATGAACTGCGGCATGATCGTGTCTGTTTTATTGCCCACTACCTATGGCGAGCCCATACGCGGCGTGTGGCTGATCAATGGTCAACTGCGCAATTACACCATCGGGTACAGTCCTGCATTTATGCAGGCCGTCGGCGTGGATGACAGAGGCATCGATAGGCTGAACACTAGCGAACGAGGAGAACTGTTCAGGTGGTGAAGCCCGGTGACTTCGTGGGGGCAGGCGCCGGCATGATCGTGTCCGTAACAAGACCCGTGTATGATGGCGAGTCCGTTAAGGGCACGTGGTTTGTCAACGGTCAACTGCGACACTATGTCTTAGCGTACTCTTCCTCGCGCGCTTGGGCGACAGCAGGCGGCGACACCGACGCGCTGTACCTCGACACGTCAGGAGCGCTGCGCAAATGGTGAAGGTATCGCGCCACGGCACGGCCTACGAAGACCTCACCCATAGGATCTACCCGGGCACGCTAGTCGGCACTTCGTTGGTCATCGCGGTGAAACTTCACACGCCATATACGCGGACGACGTGGGTGCTGCTGATGCAGAGCGACAGTTCCCTTCGCAGGTACATGGTCGGCCGCAATACGGCAGGTTCATGGAACCTTAATCACCCGTTTGACTTCGTCCTCGATGAGCCCGGTGAGTGGTATGACACCAGGTGGGAATTCATCGGTGATGGGGACGAAGCGCAAGGACAGCGATGGCTATGAGGCCGGCGCCTTCATATCCTCGTGTATTGCTGCGACCTGGCGACATGCTCGACGGCATGTTGGTGGTGTCGGTCGAGGCCAAACCTGTCATCTGGGACTGCATCACGGGCACCAGGTTGTGTGTTTGGTCGAATGGGTCGTCAGAGTTCAGGTGCTTTTTTCTCGCCGCGCGCAGACCGACCACCCAGGAACACTTCGATCTTCGTGCGATATTTCAACCGTCTATCTACGCTTATGACTTCTATTACGTCGACCACCGAGGTAGGTTGACAACGTGGTGATGTGATGGTGAAATACCTCCTCGTCAAGCCGGGTGATTTACTACACAATTGCCTCGTCGTTCACGTTGACTTTGCGCACGACTACGACATGGGCGTCGACGACAGCGTAATTGTCATCGCACGAGGAGACTGGCTTCGCGCCGACTGCGTGTACCCGTTCGTGCTGACCCGCCACCATATCATCGGTTGCCAGTGGTTTTCATGCCGCGAGCTGCAGAAAGTGCTGGGACTGTGAAGCATCTCCTCAAACCGGGCGACTTGATCGAAGGTCACCTAGTGGTGTCCGTAAACGTTGGGGATCGCTCCTACGCCGTCACCGGGACGTACTGGTGTGAGCGTGAGGTGAGGGCGTTTGTCGTGCTGGCAGAGGGCACACATCTGTCAGTCTTGCCGGCTGACGACAACGTCGATGTGATGTCGAGGATAATGGCGGGCGCCGACGTGTTCTATGAGGAGATGCTACCGTGAAGCACCGCCTCATCAAGCCGGGTGATTTACTACACAATTGCCTCGTCATCAGCGTGTACGAACCGCTCGGCGTCGGCACCAACGTGGTGGTGCAGGGTAGGTGGCTGCGTCAGGGACGCGTTGCGGGGTTTGAGATCAGTACGATTCACATCAGCGGGTGTCACTGGTGCCAATA
>Ga0265318_10000094_pt1 | contig 82007 bp, 87 predicted proteins | sample 4821metaG_FD_192431 | JGI IMG/M metagenome (GOLD analysis project Ga0265318, IMG submission 192431) | Rhizosphere microbial communities from Carex aquatilis grown in University of Washington, Seatle, WA, United States - 4-8-21 metaG | ecosystem: Host-associated > Plants > Roots > Rhizosphere >...
TGTCGAACAGCACCTGGGTCCCGGTGCCGCTGGGCAGGGTGAGATTGATCTTCCGCCCCAGGCTGTTGGCGACCGACACCAGGCTCTCGATGCCGACGCCCAACCCGCCGTCGCCCAGCGCGTCCACCGGATTGCCGTAGGTCAGCGTGTCCACCACGCCGTTGGCGAAGGTCCAGGTGGTCAGCCTGAAGCCGCGCGCCTGGGCGCAAGGATGCGGGCCCTGGCCGGTGTAGTTGTTCGTCCAGTTCGCGAAGTGCTGGTCGTTGCCGGACGCGTCGTAGACGTCGAACGACACGCCCGTGATGTTCCAGCCGCGCGCCATCGCGTAGGGCTGCGAGTTGTTGAAGAAGCATATGTACTCGTAAGGCGCGCGCGTGCCGGTCTGCACCAGCTTCTCGTAAGCACCGCCCCCGGTCCCCTGCCAGGCGCCGTTGGCGAGCTTGACGAACTGATGCGACGCGGTGCCCAGCGACACGGTCGCAACGTTGCCGCTCATCTGGTGCGCCCACCACGCCTGGGTGAGGACCGCGGCCGCGTCGCGCTGGGGCGAGGGGTTGTTGTTGGCGTAGATGTCCTGCGCCGCCATGAAGGCCACGATCGCGCCCGCCGCGGCGCGCGGATCGCTCGAGCCCAGAGCCTCGAGCCCGCTGCCCGAGAGCGCCAGGTTGTTCTGCCAATTGTTCACCCAGCCGCCGCTCGGCTGCGTGGGGATGGCCGGGCCGGCACTCCCGCCCGCCTGCGGCGCCGCGTCGTAGGAGAGGCTGGCGCTGAGCGAGAAGGGCGCGCCGCCCTTGCCCACCGTCAGGCTCGCGCCCGTGACCGAAGACAGCGAGCCGTTCTGAAGGCTCACCCCCAGCGCGTGGCTCTTGTCCACGAAGCGCGATTTGGTGACGTCGGCCGGATCGGACGGCGAGTAGCTCGTCATGCTGTCGGGCTCGGAGCCCGCGCCGCCGCCCTTGGTCAGCGCGAAGCCCTGAAGCAGGCTGGGCGCCACCACGTCGTGGGCGATGAACAGCGGCGTGACGTTGTCGGTGTCGTATTTGGTCGCCACGAAGGCGCCGCCGCGCTGCTTGCTGTCCTGGAACGCGTAGCCGACGGGATGACCCTGCTGGTTGGTCGCATAGGCGACGACGCCGCCGCGCTGGCCGGGCCCCAGGAACGCCTCCTGCGAGGCGACGACCTCGAAGCCGTTGTTGGTGTAGTTCTGGATCTCGGCGACAAGCTCATTGTGATAGGCGCCGATGTCGCCCGTGCCCAGCTGCGGCTGCTGGCCGAGATTCATGAGGCCGTTATTGGCGGCCACTCCGTTCTCGACCTTGATGTTGTTCTGTTCGGACGAAGAGAAGTTCGTGGAATCGAACTGATAGAAGGTGCGCGGCAGGTTGCCGGGCGAGGGGTCCTCCGCCGCAGGCGGCGCATTGCCCCACTCGAACCGCGTCGCGGTCGAGGTGGTGTCCGGCGCGTCGGCCTGCTGCGCCCCCATGCTGCCCTCCAGCGCGCTCGACGACGCCGCGATGGCCTGCACCGCGCCGCGGCGCGTCGCCGCGCTGGTCGTCGTCGATGTCGTCGTCGACAGGCTGAACGCGCTGTCGACGTCGAGCCGGTCGAAATTGTCGGCCAGCACCCAGTCCGGATCGCCGAGCGGGTTGGAATATTGCGGATTGAGCACGGCGTCGCCGTAGACGAAGCCGAGCTCGTGATGCAGCTGCACCACGGATTTGGCGATCTGGGCATGGAGATGCGCGGCCTTGGTGTATTGCGCCAGCCAGCCCGCCGCCTCCTTCTCGCGCGCGAGATCGCCCACCGATCCCGGATAGAAGTTCTGGCATACGCTGTCGTCGCAGCCGTTCGGCGGATGCAGCAGGTAGGGTGGGGATTTGTCCTGGGCCCGCATCGAAGACCAGCGCGCGAGCAGGCCCGGACCGATGTCTCCCCAGGCCGCGACGATGGTCAGAGGGGTGATCAGGACGACGTCCTTGGTGATCGTCGTGTCCAGATAGGCCCCGCTCTGCGCCGCATAGGGATGATCGACATGCAGCGTCATCGTCGTGGGCGCACCGCGCGAGGTCACCTGCGGCGTTCCCGATGGAGGATTGTTCACGTAAGGCGGCGCGAGGGACAGGCCGGGATGGGCGGGGTCGGGAATCTGCTGACCGTCGAGCTCCAGCGTGATCGTGGCGGGCCAGTACTGGTTCTGCGTATGGATGTGGCTGTCGTAGTCGGTATCGACGCCGAGCACGCGTCCCGAGATCTCGTCGGTGAAGAGCGTCACGTTGAACATCGTGTCGTTTGCCGATGACACGTAGTTCCACATCGTTCCGGTGACCTGCAGCGTGTTGCGATATGGTGAGCCGATGGCTCCGGTGCTCGGCCAGTCGTGCGCCAGACTGCTCGGATAGGGAAGCGAGGTCTGCCGCAGACCGCCTGTTGGAGAAACGTAAGGCGTGATCGTGCCTCCGCCGACGATGTCCTCCATGTGCGACCCGACGCCTTGGTTCTGGATCGCGGTTATGAGATTGCCGGCATAGGTCGACAGCGTGCTGTTCAGATCCGTGCCGTCGAGATGGGTGGCATACTTCGCGTTGCCCCCGTCCGTTCCCGCGCTCATCCCCGTGCTCGCGGTGGAGAACGGCACGCCGGTCGAAAAGCCGCTCGCCGTCGTCAAGTTCATGCCTGGGTTCCAGCCATGCGCCTTGAAGGCGGGATCGAACATGTAGTCCTGGCCGCCGATCGTGACCTTCACCCAGGCGTGGCTGATCGTTATGGTCGAGATCGCGGTACCGTTGCCGTAAGTGCAGCTCGCAAGCGTCTGGCCGTTGATGACGGCCGGTATGCCGCCGCTCGACAGCATCTGACAGGCCGAGCGCGCGTCGGAGATGTTGCTCCAGGCCGTGAAATCGCCGGCCGCCGGCGAGATCGTGCCGGCCTCGACCGAAGCCGGATAGCCGGCCACCTTGAGCAGCGCCACCATCAACTCGGCCTGGTCAAAGGCCGTGCCCGATTTGTCGATCAGGGCGCCCAGCGGCCCTTTGTGCGAGCCGTACATCCACACGATCTCGATGTTGTTGCGGACGTACTCGTAGATGAGATCGGGATTGTTCTTGAGCGCGCGCGCCAGCTCGACGATCTCCGGCGCCGGCGGCAGCTGAAGCGACGTTGCAGTCTTGGTGGCGCCGCCGTAGTAGGTCTCCGCCGCGCTCGGCGAAATCAGCGGCGCCGTCGCGATCGTCACCATCGGCAGCGTCGCCGGCGGCAGCACCGGGTTGGTTTGCGCGGCGGCCGAATTGGGCAGCAATGCCGTGGACAAGGCCGCGGCCGCGACGGAGCGGCGGACATACCGCCATGCGAGCGAAGTGGTCACATCAGTTCCCGATTTGGACGTCGATTGTGATGTTGATGGTGGCGGTCGCCGTATGATTGTGGCCGTCGGAGATCGTGTAGGTGAAGCTGTCCGTCGCCTGCAGGGTCGTGACGGCCGTGTTGTACTGATAGGTCACCGAGTTCGCGGTGAAGTACGCGGTCGCGTTACCTGAAACGGGCTGCGTCACGCTGACGATCGTCAGCGGATCGCTGTCCGGGTCGGTGTCGTTGAGAAGCGGGCTGAGCGGAACGACGGGCGTCACCGGGTTGTTGCGGTTGACGGCCTCGTTCGTATAGTTGCCCGTGTCGTTGTTCGCCACGGGCGGCAGGTTCTGCGTGCTGACGTTCATCGTTTCCGTCGCGCTCGCCGTGTTGCCGTGGCCGTCGCTGATCGTGTAGCTGAACGTATCCGCGCCGCTGAAACCGGTCGGCGGCGTGTAGATGATCGACGTGCCGGTATGCTTGACCGTCGCCCCGCTCGGCAGCGTCGTCGCCGTCGTTCCCGGAACCGTGATGCTCAGCGTGTCGCCGTCCGGGTCGCTGTCGTTGCCCAGCGGCGAGAACGTCGTGGCCGTCTGGTATGCCACGCCGAGCGTGTCCGCCACTGCGACCGGGGGACGGTCCGTAACCGTCATCGTCACCAGGCCCGTCGCCGTGTGGAGGTGTCCGTCGTTGATCGTGTAGCTGAACGTATCGGTGCCCGTGTTTCCGGAAGGGAAACCGCTGGCCGGCGTGTAGGTCAGCGTCTGGTTCGAGTTGTTGGTCAGGGATTGCGCGTGCTGCGCGGCGGTCGGGGAGTTGATCTGGGTGATCGACAGCGGATCGTTGTCGGGATCGCTGTCGTTGCTGCGCGGATCGAAGGTGACGGCGCGGCCCAAGGTCGTAGAGATGCTGTCGGGATTGGCGGTCGGCGCGCCGTTGGTGCCGTTGTAGACGACGGAGGTGCGGTTGCCGGCCGCGTCGTAATTGTAGACGATCGCCGAACCGCCTGCATATTCGACGCGGATCAGGCGCCCCAACGCGTCATAGGTGTATGTGACGTCGGAGGCCAAGGCGGCTGTCGCGGCGACGCCGCACAGCATCAGCCCCGCACATAGCGTGCGCAGAACCTTCATGTACCCCTCGCCGGCGCCGATTTCCGGCGCCCCCTTCCGACCGCCCCGTCAGGAGCCGGTCTGTATTATGCAAACCACGGCCGCGTTCTGAGGCGGCGTTCCGGTATCTCCGGTTTCGAGTTCCACGATGTTGCCGTTCGCCAGCGCCGCGGCGATCACCGTCGCGTCGTCGGGCGTCGCATAGTAGGTTTGGCCGTCGCATCCGCTGATGGGTGCATTGACCGTGTCGCTCTCATCGGGGGAAATGCTTATGTAGCGCGGAACAAGTTCGATGGCCGGCGCGCGCATCGCGATGAAGAAAACGTCGTCGGTGTCATCCGCGAATACCGGCTGGCCGATACCAGACAGAAGCGTCAAAACGCCCAACATCGCAGCGATGCGCCGCATCGTTCCCCCCAAACCAAGCGCCTGCGAGCGAGTCGCGGAGCGCCTGCAGCCCAACCCAACGCTATTGAAGGTAGATCGTCCGCGTCAATCGGTTTGTGGCGCTTCACACAACTTCGCAAGAAAGATGTCTACTACAACGGGCGTCACTTCGATCTCGCGTCTGCTTTGAATATCGCCGGCCACGCGCAGTCCCTTTCATACGTTGTCGTACCGGAGAAAGCGGCATCCAAGCCGCTCTTGTGAAGCCGTGAGCATTCGATCGAGTGTTCGCCCGACGTCACGACCTCCGGGCACGGCGAAATTTCTGCTCTTCGCAAGGGCTCAATCTAGGAGCAAGGTTTGGCACAACCGCCCGCCGTACCGGTTCGATTCTCGAAGAGCTTTCTTCCTTCTCATGCGATGCCGAAGGTGCCACAAACTTGTGGGGCCCGCCGCTATGCCAAAGCGTGTCGACGCGGTAAATCCGAGATGAGGATATTCCGAAATCGGCATCGGAGCGTGATTGTTCGCGGCAACCGCCACTGTCGGTACGGCCGGAGTTGCGGGAAAGGACGCCGCGGCCGGTCGGTCATCAAATACTGATTCTATATTAGATTGCGCTCCTGATATGTTCATGATATGGTTGTATTCGATCGACAATGGCGACCGAGAACCAACCCGATCGTTGTAGAAGGCGTTCGCGGGGGCTCGATGTTTCCGGGGAGGGAAGATGCTTCGCTTCCATCGCTTGGCTGAAAAATCGCACGCCGTCACGCGCCGGCTTCCTCTGCGCGCGGTTCGGAAGCGGTCGCTGTCGATCCTAGTGGTCGGGTTTGCAGCTATCGTGCTCATCCGCGCCGATATAGCGCCACCGGTATTTGCTTCGCCGCAGGGCAGCCCATCCGCCGGACCCGTTGTGGCGAAGCCTGCGACTCGCCTTGCCGGCGATCCGTCGCTCTCGTCAGGCGTCGCGGGTCGCGAAGCCGCATCATCCCCGCTGCGCCCTAGAAATCCTCTTCATCCAACGAAAAACGGCGATCCTCATCTCATAACGGTCGATTTGACCCACTACAATTTCCAAGGCGGCGGCGAATATGTCGATTTATTGGGCTCCGATGGATTGCAAATCCAGACACGGCAGACGCCGGTGCAGACATCGACCGTCCGTCTGATCAACGATCCTTACGACGGCGTTGCGAGTTGCGTGAGCCTCGACACTGCCTTCGCAGCCCAGGTCGGCACACATCGCGTGACGTTCGAGCCAAGCATCGATGGCAATCCGATCGCCAGCGGCATGGAGCTTCGCGTCGACGGCGTGCTTCAGACGCTGACGAGTTCGGGCCTTAGCCTGAGTTCGGGCGGGCGCATCGTGCCGTCTCCGGTCGGCAGTGGAATCGAGGTCGACTTTCCAGATGGAGCTGTCGCGATCGTCACAATGCGTCTCTCGGTCTATGGAAATCTCTGGGTCATGGATTTGAGCGTGTTTCACACCACCGCGGTCGCGGGGCTTCTGGGCGCTGTTCCGGCGGGAACTTGGCTGCCGTCGCTGCCGGACGGCAGCACTGTCGGTCCGATGCCGTCGACCATACCCCAGCGGTACATGGAACTATATCAGCAATTCGGCGACGCATGGCGAGTGACCAACGCGTCGAGCCTGTTTGACTACGCGCCCGGCACGTCGACGCAGACGTTCACGTTTCCGAGTTGGCCGCTTCAGAGTCTGCCTTGCCGTCTTCCCCACAGCTCGGAGGGGCCGGCGAAATCCGGCAGCAAAAAAATCGCGAACAAATTCTGCGCCGTCGTGTCGGACAAGACGGATCATGGCGATTGCGTTTTCGATCTGACGATGATCGACCTGCCTGAACTTGGCGACCTCTACGCCATCAGCGGACAAATCGAAGCCGGTGCGACGCAGACTTTGGTCAGGGACAAGGGGGGGCAGCCGGAGAATGGCGCCAAGGTGGTGTACAAAGTGTCCGTATCCACCTTGTCTGACGATGGAAACATCCCCACCGGAACGATCCAGATCACGGTCGACGGTGTAAATGTCGGGGTGCCGGTCCCGCTCGATGCAAACGGTCACGCGAAATGGGTGTCCAAAAACGGCGTAGTCGACAACCTTGTCGCAAACTATCTTCCCACGCCGGGAAGCATGTTCTTGCCGAGCAGCGGCGTTGACGTGACGCAAACCGGCACCACCCAATGAAGCCCGCAAAGATGGCGCGCGGCGGTTACGGAATCGCCGCGCCCTAAGGCTGCATCGAAGCCGAGGTTCTGACTTCCGACCACCGAGCCGGGGAGGCGATCCCCGGCAGGCGACTTCAACGCGTCGCATAGAGACTGCCCGCGTTCGCACGCTGCCCGAGAGCATAGTTCGCCATGTTGCACTCGCTGTGCCAGTCCAGTGTCGCTAAGCGCTGATACCTACTTTCCTTGCCAACTGCGGTGTCGAATTGGCGTAGCGGCTGGTCGGCGCCTCACGCCAGCTTGGCCGGCACTTCGAAGTCGCTCTCGGGGTCGAACTGGGAATCGGGGGCGTCGTCCGGAATCGCCACGCCGAAATGTTCCAGCACCTTTCGCAACTCCAGAAGGATCGTGAGCGCTGCCTCGGCCCGCACGGCCGGACTCTTCGGGCCGAACAATCTGATCGCCCGAATGTGAACTTCTATGGAACCTCGGTCGATGAACTCGCGGTCGGCGAACGCGTTGGTCAAATCGCACAATCGCTTCGCCGCTTCGCTCAGAGAGCTCAGTCCAAATGTTCCCGCAAGCGTAATGACGCGATCGGCGACGCGCTTTATGTCCGTGAGCTGCTCGTGCGGCCGGCAGCTGAAATCGGCCCCCATCGCTTCCAGTTGTCCGATTTCGTCATCGATGACGTCCATCGACGTGGCCCGCAATTCCTCCACCCGCCGTTCCGCCTCGGCGATGGCTTGGTCGCGCCACATCCCGCCCGGCCGGTTGACCAGCGAGGTCAGCCTCGTCTGCGGAACGTGCGTCACGACGGATCGGGATTTCGTATGCAAAGGATGGGTCATGCCGCGAATACCCTCGTCGGTCTGATCATCGCGTCGATTTCGGCTTGCGACATGTTGGGCTCCGTGGCTTCGCCGATCTCCGCCGGCAGGTCGGTCTCGCGCCGGCCTTCGCCGGTCGGCGGGCCGAGCGATTTGAAGCGCCGGTCGGGCCCCACATAGCTGGCGGTCTCGACGAACGGGCGCGGCGGCTTGGCGGCCCAGGCGATGCGATCGAAGAGCACCTGCGGCGACACAGGCTTCCTCATCACCAGATGGGCGCCCGAATCCCTTACGGCCGTGACGTTGCCGAGATTCGAATAGCCCGTCAGAACCAGGATGGGCATGAAACGTACAGGCGTCTTCAGCCTGCGGATCGCGTGAATGAAGGCGGCTCCGCTCATGTCCGCCAGCTCGGCCTCGCAGATGCACAGATCGAATAGGTGATGCTCGAGCAGTGTGCGCGCGGCCGCGCCGCTTTCGGCGACCGTCGGATTGTCAAGGCCCATGCCTCGCAGCATCTGCGTCAGCACCGTCACGCCAAAACGATCGTTGTCGACGATCAGCGTCGCGACGCCGGACAATTTCATTTTAGCCGTCGTCATGCCCCTGCGGCTCCGGCGCGCGGTTCAGGCAGATCGGCGGCCCAGAACACGGGGTCTTCCTCCAGCTCGGCGGCGTGAATTGGAGAGGAGCCTTCCAGGGCGTGCAGCAGGCGCCTTCGCACCTCGGGGATCGGGATTTCCTCTATCTGGCCGAGCACATCGCTCGCCGAGTGCTCGCCGACAAGGACGGATCGCGCGAGGTGCGCGATGAGCCTCGCTTGCGAATGGGCGTTCTGCGCGAGGCGGTCGAACGCCTGGAACTGCACGACGTGCGCCGCATTGTTCGAAATGGAGTCGGACAAGGCGTCTCCGATCCGCGCGATCTCGCTGCCCATCGCGGAGAACTCGCTCGCGACGCCATGAAGGATGCGGCTGAGGCGCCGGGCGTCTTCGTTGTCCGGCGCGATCATGCGGGCCTCAGAACAGTTCGACATCGCTTGTCCCCTCCTGCTCGCAATCGCGCACGCGGCCCGCCTGCACAAGCTCGCGCCGCGCGATCTCGACGCTTTCCGCGGTCGGCATCGCGATCTGCCTGGCGCGTCCGCTGGTCGGCCAATACTGGATCCGGCGCGGCGTCGTCCCCCGCAGGTCTCCGCCCACCAAGCGAATGCCTTCGTCGCGCAGGAACCGTTCGGCGAAGGCCGCATTGCGGGGGCCGACCCCCGACATGCCCGACAGCACGTTCGCCCCGCCGAACAGCTTGGCTTCCAGCCGCGTGCGGCAAGCGCCGTTCTTCAAAAGCCCGTTGATCAGGAGTTCCATCGCGTTGACGCCGTAGCGCGCGGCGTCGCGGTCCGATCCGCCGCCTTCCGGCAGAAGGAAATGGTTCATGCCGCCGACGCCCGCCTCGGGATCGCGGATGCAGGCCGATATGCACGACCCGAGCACCGTGGTGAGGATTTCGCGCGGATCCCCGGTGACATGGGTCTCACCTTGCGTGATCTGCACATGCCAGCAGCCGTCCCGCGGGTTGAGGAAACGCCGCGGTGCCGCGCCCGCTTGTCTTACCGGTAAGGCTGCGGCCCGCGGTGCCATCAGGTCAAAGGTCCAACGACCTGTTCGATCTTCTGCTTGATGATCGCGACGGTGAATGGCTTGACCAGATAGTTGTTCGCGCCGAACTGGACGGCCCGCGCCACGAGGTCCTTGTCGGCGCGTCCGGTCAGCAGGATGAACGCCGTGTTGTTCATGTGCGCGTTGGCGCGGAGCGCGCGCAGGAACTCGAGCCCGTCCATGTTGGGCATGTTGAAATCGGAGATGATGATGTGCGGAGGCTGGAGCTGAACGCTTTGAAGAGCTTCGGTGGCGGTGGGAAACTCGCGCACATTCGCGATGCCGATCTGCTGCAGGCCGGTGCGCACCAACGAGCGGATGGTCATCTGGTCGTCGACGACCACGACGTTGAGTTTGGCTGCGGCGGGCATCTAGGTCCTCTCCATGGCGGGCTGGCGGCAAAGCCGGATGATTTCCGATCCGATTTTTTCCAGCGGCAATTGTTCGCAAACCGCGCCGATCTCGAAAGCGACTCGCGGCATCCCGTAGACGATCGACGTCGCTTCGTCCTGACCGATCGTGATGGCGCCGGCCGCGCGTATATCGGCAAGGCCGGCCGCGCCGTCACGGCCCATGCCGGTGAGGATCACGCCGATCGCATTTGCTCCGGCCGATTTCGCCACCGAGCGGAACAGTCGGTCCACGGACGGCTTGTGACCGCTGGCCGGGTCGCCGTTCACGAGCGCGCTGCGCCACGCGCCGCGTCCGGAGACTTCCAGATGCGCCACGGCGCCGGGCGCAATGTAGACGTGCCCCGGCTGAAGGACCGTTGCGTCGCCTGCTTCCGCGATAGTGGGCGCGCACACCTTGTCGAGACGCTTGGCGAAGGATGCGGTGAAACCGGCCGGCATGTGCTGGGTGACCACCGTCGGCGGACAATCCGCCGGAAAATGCGAAAGCACTTCGAGCAAGGCTTCGACGCCGCCGGTGGAGGAGCCGATGGCGATGAGTTTTTTCTGGAAGGGCGCGGAGGGGTCCTGCGTGGCGGCAGGTCTTGTCCTGGGCGCCAGCGGCCGTACGCGGGCCGATGCCGCCGTCTTCACCTTCGCGATCAGTTCACGGGCGGCGTCGTTCATGATCGCGGCGACGTTTTTGGTGGGCTTTGCGAAATAGTCGACCGCGCCCAGCGCCAGCGCGTCCAGCGTCGCCTCGGCCCCGCGCTCCGTGAGCGTCGAGATCATGACCACGGGCATCGGCCGCAGGCGCATGATGCGCTCGAGGAACTCCAGCCCGTTCATGTTCGGCATCTCGATGTCGAGAGTGACGACATCGGGGTTGAGCAGCTTGATCATCTCGCGCGCGACGGCGGGCTCGGGCGCTTCGCCGACGATCTCGATCTGCGGATCGCGCGACAGGATTTCGCTCAGCAGACGGCGAATGGTCGCCGAATCGTCGACGATAAGGACACGTATTCGTTTCATCCTTTGCCTCCGGTGCGTTTGTAGGTCGTCTGCGCGACGAGCGAGAACGGCAGGGTCTCGGTCGCGATCCGCTCGGAATGGCCGATATAGACATGTCCGCCCAGGGGCATGCGATCGGCAAACCGCGCCCAGATCGCGTTCTGCGTCTCCTGATCGAAATAGATCATGACGTTGCGGCAGAAGATGACCTGGAAGGATGCCTTGAGCGGCCATTCCTTGAGCAGGTTGAGCTGGCGGAAGCGGATCAGCTTGCGGACGGGATCGGCGAACTGGAAGGTCGGTTTCGGGGCCGAGCGGTCGGTTTCTATCCAGCGTCCGCGCATCGAAGGCGGTATGTCGCCCAGCCGCGTGGAGGGGTGGGCGCCGTCCTGCGCGCGCGCGAGGATGTCGGGATCGATGTCGCTCGCCAGGATGAGGATGTCGTGATCGCCGGCGTCGGGCATGACGCTCAGCAACGTCAGCGCGATGGAATAGGGCTCTTCGCCGGACGAGCAGGCCGACGACCAGATGCGGATTTTCTCGCCGCGGCGGGCGGCCGCCGCCAGATCGGGAAGAACGTTGGATGCGAGATGGTCGAAGTGGTGGCTCTCGCGGAAGAAGCGCGTGACGTTGGTCGTCATCGCGGCGATGAGAGCTTGACGCTCGTCGACGCCGTCGCTGCTTTCGATCAGCGCACAATAGTCGCGGAAGCTGCGCAGCCCGATGGCGCGCAGCCTCTTGCCGAGGCGCGAATAGACGAGGTTGGCTTTGCTGTCGGGCAGCATGATCCCGGCTTCGCCGTGGACGAATTCGGCGATCTGCCTGAAGTCGGCCCAGGTGAAAGCGAACTCGCCGCCGGGAACGGGCGAAGCGCCGCGATGGTTGTGGGTCTGCTCGGACATGCTGTCGGCCTCAAGCCGCCTGGGCCATCGGGGCGGAGACGAGCGAGGCCGTGAGACGGTCCATGCTCAGGATCGTCACCATGCGCTCGTCCAGCACCGCGATGCCCTCGACGAAAGCGGCAAGTTCGTCGCGCGCCAGTTCCGGTGTGGGCTGTATCTCCGCCGATGTCACCGCCAGGATGTCCGACACAGCGTCCACCAGCAGGCCGATCGTGCGGTGGGATGCCTCCACGACGACGATGACATGTTTGACGTTGGCGTCGGTGCGGCCGCGGCCGAGGCGCGCTTTGAGGTCGATCACGGGAAGGACGACGCCGCGCAGATTGATCACGCCGCGCACATAGTCCGGCGAATGAGGCAGAGGCGTCGTCTCGGTCCAGCCGCGGATCTCGCGAATCACCATGATGTCCGCGCCGAACTCCTGCTCGCCCGAGCGGAAGGTGATGAACTGACGGCGATTCTGGTTGGTCTGTTCCTGCTTTTCGCTCATCGTCATGTCCCTGTGGGTCGGAATTCGGAAAGTTCGGCGGCGCTGAGTTCGCCGCGGCAGCGCGAGACGAGCCCGTCGACATCGAGGATGAGCGCGACGCGGCCGTTGCCGAGAATCGTGGCGGCGGCGATTCCGTCGATGCGCTGATAGTTGCTCTCGAAGCCTTTGATCACGACCTGGCGCTGGCCCAGGATCGCGTCGACCGCCAACGCCAGCCGTCCGGTGCCCTGGCTTTCGACAAGGATGACGACGCCGCTTGCCGCGTCCACTGCGCCGTTGGCGCCGAGCAGCGCGCCGGTGTTGACGAGCGGGACATATGAATTGCGGACATTCAGCAGGTTGCGGCCGCGTCCGAACGGATGGATGTCCTTCTGTCGCGGCTTGAGGCTCTCGACGATGTGCGCGAGCGGCAGCACGAAGGTCTGGTCTCCCACGGCGACGACCATCCCGTCGAGCACGGCCAGAGTGAGCGGCAACGTCAGGCTGAAACGGCTGCCCTGCTTGGGGGCGGAGCCGATGACGATGCGTCCGCCGAGATCGACGATGTTGCGTCGCACGACGTCCATGCCGACGCCGCGGCCCGATATGTTGGACACCTGGCTGGCCGTCGAAAAGCCCGGCATGAAGATCAAATTGTCGATCTCTTCGTCCGACAGGTTCGCGCCGGCCGAGATGATTCCGCGCTCCACGGCCTTCTCGCGGACGCGGGGCCGGTTGATGCCGCGGCCGTCGTCGCTGACCTCTATGACGATCCGGCCGCCGCGATGCTCCGCCGACAGCGTCACGGTGCCTTCTTCGGGCTTTCCCGCGGCGACGCGTTCCTCCGGGGTCTCGAGGCCGTGGTCGATCGCGTTGCGGATCATGTGAGTGAGCGGTTCGCCGAGCCGTTCGATGACGGTCTTGTCGACTTCCGTGGCCTCGCCTTCGATCACAAGACGGACTTTCTTGTTGGTCTGCGCCGCCAGTTCGCGCACGAGACGCGGCATGCGCTGGAATATCGACTTCACCGGCTGGGTGCGTATTGCCATCACGCTTTCCTGCAGGTCGCGCATCAGGTGCTCGAGCTCCGCCAGGCCGTTTCCGATGGAGGAAGTGCGCGGGATGTCGCATTCAAGGACGCGTTGCGAGAGCATGGCTTGGGTGATGACGAGCTCGCCGACGAGGTTCACGAGCCGGTCGACCTTGTCGAGATCGACGCGTATCGTCTGCTTGGCTGCGGAGTCGGACGCTGCCGGCGGCACCTCCTTCTTTTCCGCGGCCCGGATCGGGGCATTGTCAGCCGCGCACGCCATGGCGTGCGTCTCCTGTCCGGCGGATGATTCGACGGTTGGAGGGGTCGGCTCGACGAGAGCAATCTCGAGCTCGCAGTCTCCGGCGACAAATTCGAACACCTCTTCGACCTTTTCGCGCGCGACGTCAGTCTCGAGTGTGATCGTCCAGGCGAAATAAGCCTGGTCCGTCTCCACCAGATCCAGAGCCGGTAGTTTCGAAAGGTCGCAAACCACTTCGACTTTTCCGAGCGTGGCCAGTTCGCGCATGAGCAGGTAGGGTTCGTTCGCCTTGGCATAGAGAGCCGCGTGCGGTGCGAAAGCGATCCGCCAAATCTTCGCCGGAGTTTCGACCGGCGTGTCGCTGACTTCGATGCGCATCGGCGTGAAGGCCAGGCCTTCGAAATCCGCGAGCGCCTCCTCGCCATGGCCGGCCGGTTCGCCGGACAGCGCGCCGAGTTCGCTCTTGACGTCGTCATCCTGGCCTTGCGGGAGCGGCTGCCCGCCGCGCGCCGCCGCGACGTGGTCGGCGAGCATGTCGCCGGCGCGCAGCAGTACCTTCACGGCCTCCTCGCCGGCCTTCAGCTTTCCGGAACGCAAATTGTCGAGCACCGTCTCGAAGACATGGGCGAAGGCGACAAGGTCCTCGAAGCCGAACGCGCCGCCGCCGCCCTTTATGGAATGGACGGCGCGGAAGACGGCGTTGATGATCTCGTCGTCCGCTTCGCCGTTTTCGATCGCAATCAAGCCTTCTTCCATCGCGAGAAGGAGCTCGTCGCATTCCTGGAAGAAGGTCTGTTTGATCGATTCCATCGGGTCCATGATCGGCACCTATGGCGCCACGCGGCGGACGGCGGCGAGAAGCTTGTCCGGATCGAAGGGTTTGACGATCCAGCCGGTGGCTCCCGCGTCGCGGGCGCGCTGTTTCTTCGCAGGCTCGCTTTCGGTGGTGAGCACAAGGATGGGAATTGCCCGGTTGCGCGGATCGCGCCGCACCTGGTCGATGAAGCCGAAGCCGTCCATCCGCGGCATGTTGATATCGGTGATGATGACGTCGACCGTCCCGGCGTTCTGCAGCGCTTCGACGCCGTTGATGCCGTCATCGGCCTGGATGACGGTGTGGCCCGCGCCGCCGAGCGCGAGCTTGAGCATCTCGCGCATGGTTCGGGAATCGTCGACCGTCAGGATGACTTTGGTCATTGCTTTCCCTCGATGCCGAGTGCGGAAGTGAGTGCAAGGCTCGATACGGTTTGCGAAAATGCTTCCGAAGCGCTCGAGATCCGCATCGCGGGACCGCCGGCTTGCGCGAAGGCGCGCGCGCCCGCGGCGAGGATCTGCAAGCTCGGCGAGGTCACGCGCTGGACCTGGCTTGCATCGACCTCGAGCCCTTCGCCCTGTGCGAGGGTACATTGAAGGTCCGCCTTGAGCGCCGCGGCGGCGGTCAGATCGAAGTTCGGAGGCAATACCAGCAATGGCTTGCCCGACGATCCGCGCTTGATATTCGGCATAATATCTCTCCGTGGCAGTTGCGCGTTGCGGCTCCTAGAATTCCTGCCAGTCTTCTTCCTCGGACACGGACGGCTTGACCGCGAGCGCGGCGCCGCCGCGCCGTCCGCCGGCGGCCGTCTTGACTTGCGGCCTTGGGACGGCGCGGGGCACGGCCCGAGCGGCGTGGGGGGACGCCTGACGGGCGGTTCTGCGCGGCGCATCTTCGGCGCCGACGTTGAAGAAGGAGACCAGATCGGAGAGTTCGCCGGTCTCGGTCGCGAGGTTGCGCGAGGCGGCGGTGCTCTGCTCGACCATGGCGGCGTTCTGCTGTGTCACCTGATCCATCTGGCTGACGGCGACGTTGACCTCTTCGATACCGGTGGATTGCTGCTGGGCGGCCTGGGCCATTTCGGTGACCAAGGTGTTGATCTGCACGACCTGGTCGACGATCCGCTTCAAGGCTTCGCCGGACTCTCCAACCAGCTTGACCCCGGAATTGACCTGTTCGCCGGAGGTCTTGATCAGGGTCTTGATCTCGCGCGCCGCTTCGCTGGAGCGCTGCGCGAGCGCGCGCACTTCGGATGCGACGACCGCAAAGCCCTTGCCGGCGTCGCCGGCACGCGCCGCTTCGACCCCCGCATTAAGCGCGAGCAGGTTGGTCTGAAACGCAATCTCGTCGATGACGCCGATGATGTCGGTGATCTGCTTGGAAGAGTTCTCGATCTGGCCCATGGCCTTGATCGCGGTCTCGACCACGCGTCCGCCGTCCTCCGCCGCGGATCTCGCCGAGATGACGATCACGCTGGCGTCCTTGGCGTTCTGCGCCGTCTTCTTGACGGTGGCGGTGATCTCTTCCAGTGCCGCGGCGGTCTCTTCGAGACTCGCCGCCTGCTGCTCGGTGCGCCTGGACAGATCGTCAGCCGCCTGACTGATCTCGCCCGCACCGGTGGAGATGCCCGCCGTCGAGGTGAGGACGTTCTTCATCGTGTCCTGCAGGCGCGTCAGCGCGCCGTTGAAATCGTCCTTCAGCTTGGCGAAGGGGCCGGTAAGGTCGGAGGTCACGCGATGGGTAAGATCGCCCTTGGCCAGGGAATCGAGGCCCGACCCCACGCTGTCCACGATCGTGCGCGTCTGCTCGACCTTGGACTGCTCGCCGGCCGCGAGCTGGTCGCGGAAGCTCGCCATGGCGCGGGCGAGCACGCCGATGTCGTCGCCGCGGTCAGTGGCCGGAATCTCGCCGGACCAGTTGCCGCCCGCGAGTTGATCCATCACACCGGACATCTGCCGCAACAGCGCCAACGTGGCCCGAGTGATGGCCGTCGAAAGTGCGCCGGCGGCCAGCAGGCCGGCGACAATCATGATCGCGAACAGCTTCCATTCGAAGGCGACGTCGCGATCACTTTCGGCCTGCATCGCCGTCACCTGGGTGCGCAGCAGGCCGCGCGTCTGGTCCATCAGGGCCTCGACTTGCTCGAAGCTCCCGCGGAATTTCTCGTAAGCGTCGGCGCCGGCCGCCGGGTTCTTGACCGTCAGTTCGACCTGCTGCGTCGCCTTTCCGATAAGCGGCCCGGAAAGGGCCAGGATCTTGTCGTAGTTGGCGTCGATCTGTGGTGTGAGCGTTGCGTCCGAATTCGTGTGAAGCGCGGTCTGCAGCTGCTCCGTATCGGATTTCAAGTCGGCCAGCACGTCGTCGGTGCTCTCGCGGCTGATGCCTGTGTTGATGGCCGTCACCCGCAGCGCATCGGAGCGGAGCGCGTCCATGCGCGAATCGACCACTGTATGGTTCTGAAGCGCGACTTCCTCGTCGGCCGAAGCTTTCAAGGACGCGCTCAGCTGTTCCGCGGTGAAATATCCCACGCCTGCCATCGCGACCGCGAAAACGGCGCCCACGACGCCGGATCCGATCAGCAATGCGCGAATCGAAAATCTCTGGAACAGCCCGCCGGATGTTTTTGAACCGCCACTCATGTCGAATCCCTTTATTGACGCCCGCACGTCAATAGCGCTCGACAGATCAAAGCGAAGTTAGATCGAACCGGCGCGAAGTCGCGCGTGATGTCGTCCAGGCGACACTCGTCGAAGCGGAGAGGTGCTGTTAATGTTGATTTTTCTGGACTTACACGCCGTTGCATGCGGCAATAGCGACGCATATGTATATCTGCGTACAGGACGTATTGTTGGTTCTCGGAATCGGCGTCGCGCTGAAAATATCGATGATGATCCGTGTACGAATTGAATATCATGACGCCGGTAAGAACGAATTCCGCGGAACGCGACGCGGGTTTACCAAGTGCGCAGTTCGCGGTGGGAAATCGCGGCGGCCGTCGTGGTAGGCTGCCGCCGGTTCGATAGGAGAGTTCGATGAGGAATATGGTCAAGAGAATGCTGTGCGGCGCGACGCTCGCGCTGTGCCTGCCGGCTGCCGCCTGGGCGGCGAACGGCGCGCCAGCTTGTACGGGGTTCTCGAAATACAGTGCTCAGCGCGCCGTAGCGGGTGCGGTGCTGGAGAGCGGGAGCGACCGGCTCGGCATCGCGCATATCATCCTGCGCGATGCCGGCACGGGGTGCCGTGTCTATGTATTGATGTCCGATACCGGCTCATGCGGCAGCGGGCGTCACTTCGAAGGCCGCGGACGCCTGAGAAGCGACTTCAAGGGCGAGGACTACGATGCGACGCTCACGCTCGGCCGCGACAGGGGAAGCTGCAGTTGATCCCTGCCGCGTGCCGACCGCTCACAGGGTCCATTGGACGCCGAAGAAGTACGAATAATCATTGTTTTCGGCGCGGTTGACGACACCGGTGTTGACGGACGCCATCAGGTGCCAGGCGTCGCTGAGGTCGTAGATGCCGCCGACGCCGGCGTTGAGGGCGTTCCTGCCGTCTTCGGAATCGCGCGTCTGCCCGAACAACTCGGTCCCGAGTGTGAGGGACGGCGCGACTTTGTTGACGACCGCTATGCCGTAGGACCAGAAATCGCGATTGCCCGCGCCGGGGTTCAGCGTGAAGCCGCCGCCGCCGAACGTCGTCCAGTCGCCGAAGGATTTTTGTGCCCAGACCGGGAGCGAGGTGCTTGTGTCGCGCGCGCCTGTCGCGGCGTTGACCGGCACGTCGATCGCGGGCGCGACGCTGACTTCCGGGACCCAACCGCTTTCGTCCTCGGCGACGAGCTTGTATTTGGCGCCGATCTCCACGTCGTGCAGCCGGTATTGCGTGCCGCCGGCGGATGCCGGTTCGAATTCGAGGGGGACGGCCGCGTTGATCTGGAAGTCCGGCAACAAGCCGTAATTGACCTCGGCGCCGATCGCGGTGCCGGATGTTTGTCCGTCGGCGTGAGTGCCTTCTGTGAAGAAGTTGTTCTCGAAATGCCCGTACTCGACAATGTCTGCATCGTCGGTCGCGAAGGGCACTCCGGCGAAGCTCGAGCTCGCGAGCATCGTAGCGCACAGCGCGCCAAATCCGATGAGTTTTCTCATTGTGTTCGATCCTGGTTGCGAATTTGATCCCGGTGCTTCCCACGGGAAGCGCGTCGCAAGCTATGCAGCGACGCTCAACGGTGCGTTAAACGATGAGCGCGCGCGAGGGCGCATCCAATGTCGCGTGGTCGACACTCGCGCCGGTTCGCGACCGCAGGCGAATGAGAATAACGCCGGTAAATAAGAGATTTCAGCTAGACGTGGTGCTCTCCGTCACGCCTGGTAAGTATTACTCCGTACACGTAATTTTCCTGACGCGACGAGCGCCGCAGTGTCGCGTAGTTGACGTTGCCGAAGGCCGACACGGTTCGACATGCACGCCATCGTCAGCAGCGCGAAGTCAAACGATCCGGGGATACGAAAGCCGGCGCCGGGGACTTTTCCGTCGCCGCTGCGAAGTCGATGGGACAAGGCGGGCGCGGCTGAATTGCTTTCCGCGAGCTACTGGTTTGAGGATCTCCCGAAGCCGTTGCGGGACGCTCTTTTGGATTTGGCCGAGATACGCGATGTTCGCCGGGGGAGCGTTCTCTTTCGCACGGGCGACCGGGCCGACGGCTTGTACGCGGTGCTCGATGGAGACCTGAGAGTGTTCGCGCCGGGCGAAAACGGAGAAAGACTGTTCCTTTGGCCACTCGGCCCCGCATCCTGGTTCGGTGGTGCCGATCTGGCCGACGGCGAGGACGTGCGGCGCACATACGAGGTGAGGAGCGAGACCGCTTCCATCGTCCTGTTCCTGGGTGCCGCGCAATTCAGAACGCTCACAAGCGCCGATGCGATGGCGGCGCGAGCCTTCGCGGCGCTGATGAGCGGCCATGCGGCGCAGGCCATGCTGTTGGCGGCCGAAGCGCGGGCAACGGCGCCGGTCCGGACGGCGCGCGCGCTTCTGAGATTGGCTCGGGTTCACGGACGAGCGGTCGGCGAGGGAGTCGAGTTGAGAATCGCGGTGTCACAATCCGATCTTGCGGCTCTGGCGGGCATATCGCGGCAGCATGTCAACGAACTGATCGGCCGCTGGACGGAGAACGGTTTGCTGACATGGAAAGCGCGAAGGGGGCTCGTTCTGTACCCCAAGCGGTTCCGGGCGCCGTTTGCTGCAGCGGCCGGTCGGATCGCGCGCTTCACCGGCTGGATGTGAGCCATGGCCTTTGAACGGAATGCCGACGGCAATCGTATTTTTGCGTATGCGTTCGCGAATATAATTCGACCAATCATTAAATGAAGCGCCGTTAGCGTATTCCCGCGATCAAGAGGGGCGCCCGTCATGCCGCTGTCACCAAGGCTTGCCAACCGGATGACGGATGCTCCGCGGCGGCCGTCCGGCAAGCCGCATTCGCAGGCCGAATTGAATGAGATCGCCGAATTGCATCGCTTCTTCCTGGCGCGGCGGCCTGGCGGGCGGCGGGCGCTGTTGTCCTGCGCAAAGCTGTTCGATCTCGACCTTTCGCGCCGGGCTTTCCGGGAGGCCGATTTCTCGGCCGCCGACCTTTCCGGCGCAAACCTCACGGGCGGTGATTTCGAGCGCGCCAGCTTCTATTGCGCCGATCTGCGCGATTCGCGCATCTGCTACGCGAACCTGAAAGGCGCCGACCTTCGCGGCGCGAGCATGCGCGGCGCGGATCTTTCTTTTTCCATGATGGACGGCGCAGACCTACGCGCCGCCGTGATGCTCAGGCACGACAGCGAAGCGGGGCATGTCCGCGCGGTATCGCCCGGCGGGTCTCCCACCCGGGGCGGCGTCGATTTCAGCAATTGCTCGCTGAAAGGCGCATCGCTCAACGAAGTCAATCTCAAGGGCGCCAATTTCCACAACGCCAACCTGCAGGGCGTAACGTTCCGCCGTGCGAAACTGACCGAAGTCAACCTGGACGGTGCGATTCTGACCGGCGTCAACGTCAGCGAACTGCCTTTCTCCAGCCACGAATTGTTGTCATGCGTGTTCGATCCATCGGCCCGGGCCGTGTCTCGTGCACCACTTCTGCTGGAGAAGGTAACTCGGCACGAGCTTTGGGTGTCGAGCGGCGCCAGGCTCGGCGAAGCGGCTGTCCTCGACGACGAGGACTTCCGCCCGCTCAGGAACAGCTTTCGCGGCCGGGAGCTCACGGCGCTCTGCGCGCGTCATGCGATCCTTGTCGGCGTAAACTTCTCGCTGTGCCAGCTTCAAGGCGCGAATTTTTCGGATTCCGACCTGCGCGACTGCAATTTCGAAGGCGCGGATCTGCGGGGCGTGAATTTTCGAGGCGCGAAGCTTGCCCACGCGCATTTCGGCAAATCGGATATGCGGCCGTTGAAACTGGCGAATGGGATGGTTCAATCCGTCGCTCTGGCCGGCGCGCAATTCGGCCCCGCCCAATTCGCCGGAGCGCTCTCCTGACCGAATCCGGTGCGTGGTCGGTCGGCTCGCTCGAATTCGGTCCATTGCGGCGCAACAGATGCTCCCCAAACCGGGAGTTCGCGAGAGCGAAGTTTGCCGGTTGTGGCTGCTGTACCAGTAAGCCTCTGTCTCTCCACGGCAAATCCAGAGACGAGAGCGCTCCGTCAAATTCGAACTTTTCGTCCGCGCTCTACACAGCAGTCGGAGCACACAGATTTCGCTTGCGATATCAGCGAAGATTTTTGCTCTGTCCTCACTGTGAAAGTTTCATCGCGACATTTCAAAGGCATGTAGCGAACTGCGTGTTGCGAGTTCGAACCCACTACTGGGTATCCAGGTCGGTTGTTGCGCGCTTCGACATGCCAGGCTCCTACAATCGATCCGCGACTTGCAGTCGCGACCGCTCAGTATGGGTAAGAGAACGATCGTATCAACTTTTCCTAGGGAAAGCCCGAATCTAGCTATCCTCCGCCGGCAACGATCGGACCCGGTCGCGGGTCCGCACTCCTAAAGCTACGTGAGCGCCTGCATGAGCGGCGTGGTTGAATGCCATCATTGCTTCGCCGACCTAGACAGTGAAATTTCGCAAACGAATTATTGGCTCCAACCCAGTTGGGTGAGAATTGAGCCCCGCATCTGTCATCTGCAGGAGAACATCGGAATCATCTGACCGATCTGTGCCTCGACATGAGGTTCGGTCCGGCGTGCTCGTGCCGCGACGTTCGCCGAGCTTTACTTCGTGACGAGCGCCGCCGCGGCTTGTCCGGCAGCGAGCGCATAGGCGGGATCGCGGTGGATCAGCACCTGGGCCGCAGCGCCATCGAGGAGAATCATCACCTGGCGAGCGCGGAGCGCAGGTTCGCTCAAGCCCTTCGCGGCGATGCGGCCCTCGAGCCACGCTTCGACCCTCTTCTTGTGTGCCGATCCGATCTTCAGGGCGGGATGGCCCGGCGTGCCCGCCAGCTCGGCCGCCGCCCGGATAAATCCGCATCCCTTCCAGCGAGGGGCTTTCATCGCGCGAGCCAGATTTTCGAACAGGCCGAGGACTTGCCTGGGCAAATCACCCTTGGTCTCGTCCAGCCACGCGGCCTGGCGGGCGAATGTCGGCTCGTCGCGTGCAGCGAGATAAGCAGCAATGAGGTCGTCCTTGCTGGAGAAATGATAGTAGAGCGTGCGCTTGGTAACGCCGGTCTTCGCTGCGATCGCGTCCATGCTCGCGCTGCGGATTCCCTCTCCATAGAAGAGCGCGTCGGCCGCTTGAATGATCTGCTCTCGGGTCGCATGCGCCTCTCGTGGCATGGCTTCAATGTATACCGACTGGTGAATATACACAAGGGGCCGGTTCGCCAATACTCCGCCTCGACACCGGACCGATGCTTCCGGATCGCGCGTCACCTCTAGGAGAACCCCGATGATGCCCCTGGTCGACTTTGCTGCCATGGCCACCGCTGCCCGCGCCGGCCAGCGTAAGCCGCGGCTACTGCCGTCTTGCATCTGCCCAGCGCCGGCTTCGAGACGCTGCGGACAGCCAAGTGGAGAAACAGGGGAACGGAAATGATCAGGACCATTATGTTGCTCGCGTGTATTGCAGCTTCCGCACTCTCGCTCGACGCACGTGCTGAGGATGCCTCCTCACTTTCGCTGAACGCGCGTGCCCAGAACGACCGCGGGTATACTGACGGCCCGGTCACTGAGGTGGACTACATAGGAGTCGAGTACGGACATTTTGCGGAGTACATCGATTGGCTGAATTCGACATGGAAGCCGACGATGGAGGCCATGAAAAATGCTGGGCTAATCGTCGACTACAAAGTCTTTCAAGCCACGCCAAAATCACCGGATCAGCCCGACATATTTCTCATGATCACCTACAAGAACGCGGCGGCGGCTTTGGACAATGGCGTCGAGCAGGAATACGTGGCCCGGAATGTAATCTGCAGCACTGAGTGTCAGAACAAGGCGAGAGTGGTGCGGAATGGATACAGAAAAGTTCTGGGCACAGAATATATTCGCCAACTTATCTTGAAATGAAATTGCCTGGATTGCGTGGTGCCGGATGAAAGCTGCAGCAACTATTGTCTCGGTTCTCATTGGCATCATTGCGATAGCGGCGACAGCGCGCGGAATCTATGACAAGTGCGGACCGCTCTGCCGGCAGGGATTGCTCCAGGCACATAGGGAGCACTACTAAGATGATGGAATGCAGAAAGCATCGACAGATCGCGCAAAGAAGGGTCTCAGCATGATGAAGCTATATACGGCCGATCTCAGCGCCTATTCGGCCCGCGTCCGCATGCAGATCTACGCCAAGGGCATTAAGGACATCATCTTCGAGCTGCCGGAACACTGGGGCATGCCAAAATTTCGCGAGAAATTTCCCATCGGTCGTGTTCCGGTTCTCGATATCGATGGCGATTCAATTCCCGAATCCGAAGTGATCGCAGAATATCTCGAAGATATTTATCCAGAATCTTCACTGCGAGGGATGACGGCGCGCGAGACCGCGCATATCCGCACGCTTGCCCGCATTGGCGATGTCTACCTCATGAACAACACGTTTATGCTGGCCCGTCTGACGGGCGCCCTTGCCCGTCAAACGCCTGCCGCCGCACGCGACGACAGTGTCAGCGACCAGATCGCTGGCGAGGTGGTGCGGAACATCAAGGCGCTCGACAAGTTCATCGGCACGGATGGCTTCGCCTGCTGCGGTCGCGTCACGCTGGCAGATTGCGCTCTCGTGCCGGGTCTTTTCTGGATCGAGACTGTCCTGCCAGCCGTCGGCGTCGACTGGCAGATTCCGGCAAGTGCAAATGTCGCTGCCTATTGGGCCGCAATTCGGAGAAATGAACACGCGGCAAAAGTGCTGTTCGAACTTCACCGCGGCCTCGAAGAACGCCGTGAAATGATCCGCACTGGCGCGCTTGAGCGGTTCAGGGCCGCCGCGGCTGCCGCGGCTGCCGCGCACAAGGAGTCGGATGTACAAAATTGAAGGATTGCGCGAACTCGATCGCTGCCCTGTCGGGAATTCGAATCCGCGCTTCAGCTTCGGGCAGTCCGCTTCTCCAGGCGCTAGTCGACGGGAGCACGCATCCAATGGATCTCGCCGTCCGGAAGCTGCGAGGGCATTGGGCGAAGGCGATCCGGACTGCTCCGACGCGACACCATCTTGACCGTCTGAACCCTCACGACAGGAGGTTGCCTTGAAGAAGACTGCGATCGTATCGACCAAGCTTGCACCGCCCGCTGGCCCGTTTTCCCAGGCCATCCGCATCGATGGGTTCATTTTTTTCAGCGGACAGGTCGGACAGGATCCGGCGACCGGCAAGCTCGTTGAGGGCGGCGCGGTTGCGGAGGCCGAATGCTTATTCGTGAACCTGGCAGCGGCTCTGGACGCAGCCGGCAGGAACTTTGCCGACGTTGTGCGTGTGGGCGTTTTCCTGACTAACATTGCCGATTTCGCGGCGGTGAACGGGATCTACGCTAAACATTTTCTGCAGCCCTATCCCGCCCGCACGACGGTCGGGGTCGCGGCGCTTCCGCTCGGCGCCAGCGTCGAGATCGAATTGGTTGCAGTTGCTTGACACCGCACAAAACGCAAATGAAAGAGTATTTCACTACCTTCATGTCGTGCACACCAAGACGTTGACGCATTGGCATCCGACGTTGTCAGCGCCGCCGTATCGAACGCTGCCGAGTATCTTGAGGTGGTCTATGATTAGGCGGTGCCGATCTACCGCGGCAGGGTAATCCGTGCTCAATCCATGAGCGATTTAGGGGAGCAAGGTTCGTCCAGGTCTCGCGCCGTACCAGTCGATTTCCGAAAAACTCCGGTCGCTAGTTGTGGAGCCTCAATAAGTTGTTCCCGATCAGGCCGAGTCGGCTGATAGGCGGCTTTGATCCGATACTGCCATGAGGTCTGTGCCGGTTGCAGCGGTGCAGCCAGTGTGGCAGCTCGGCGGTTCTTTCGTCCGAGGTGTTGTAGGCGCGGGCGTAGGTCCACTCTCGCAGACTTGTCTGGATGAAGCGTTCGGCTTTGCCGTTTGTCCTGGGCGTGTAGGGCTTGGTGCGGGTGTGGCGCAGTCCGAGCTTTGCGCAAGCTTTGGCGAAGGGCTTGGAGAGATAGCAGCTGGTGCGGGCATCCGCGCCGGAGAGGTTGTTGTCGAGCAGAAGCTGGGTGCCGGTGCCGCTGGGAAGGCGATCGCCCCAGCTTTACCGGCCCGAACTGTCTATTTCGCGCGCAACATGTGGAAATGAAGAAAGGTCGAGCCTTTTCTTCCCGCAGGAATGCAGCTCTTGATCGATCCTTCTGCCTTCCGCGAATGTTGACCATCGGATCGAAATTACGCCCTTCGAAAGCGAGTACAATATCGACGAAGTGGTTCCGCGTAGATTGTTGTCCTGGGTGACAGGAGCTGCATCTACCAAAATTTGGTCTGGCCGAGAGCTGTCGGGTATCGACGCGGTGAATCGGTACTGATGCAGGACCCAATGCGAATGGACATTGATGCCTGAAATATGACGCTTGGGCAAAGCAAGGGGTATCTGGCCAAAGAAGCCTACCGCGTCGGCGTTCTGGGCGACCTCGATTGAAGACTCGACATCTGATCCAATCATCCGGCGGCCGGGAATATCAACGATCAAAGCGTCAGCATCGTTCACCAGGATGCCTGCCCGATCAGCACAGAACCTAATGTCGTTTCCTGCCGAATAGCATCCCGACAACAAAAGCAAGCTACAGAAAAAAAGAAGCCTCATTCGATCCTCCTTCTCAGTTGCAGCCCGGATAGGTCGCGAGAAGCCCGAATATCCAAGTTCCTTCTCTTGAGCAGCCGCCATCGCCAAGCCCGCTGGCCTTCAATATTCTGCGTGCTTCGGCGTCCAATGCCTGATGCGCTCCGCCATACACATCCAGGGCTTGTTCATCTCCACCCCACTTCCAATGAAGTCTCTCGTGAATAAGCGTGCGAGCACCGTCCCCTGATTGAAGGTGGTGCGATGATCTGAGTTGACCGTGGTTAGGTTCTCTCCTGGAAGGTGATTGGAGTAAGCTGCCGTACTCGAGTCAAATGTCTTATTCCACATTGAACCCTCCTGAGAATAGAGAAATGTCATTCCTTTTGAATCTGAAACATGGAGATGAATGTCCTTCCAGCCACCAACCGCGGTGCCAACAAATTGGGAAACAGCGCGAATGTAGTTTTGATCGTCCTTCTCCCCTCCGTCGACGGGCGCCCCATTTCGCGAGATGTTCTGGCCATTGTGCCGAACAATAAAAGTGCGAAAATCGTTCGCCATTGACGCCTTTTGTTGAGGCGTCAGATCGTCGTCGTTTGCGTTGCCGTCTCCGTCTCCGTCTACGCCCACGCAGGATCGGATGTGGGTCGAGGTGGGAGTGGTGCATATCTGAGCCAACCCGCTCGGATCTGTCCCATCCGACGGATCATTCGCCGTGTAATCATACCAGTTAAAGTCGTCTTCATATCCCATTGGATCTGTCTGCAAAAACCGTCCGAGCGACGGCGAGTAGTAGCGTGCGTGGTAGTAGTAAAGCCCCGTTTCAGGATCGAGCCGCTGTCCCGTGTGGAGGTACGGCGTTCCCACACCGGAGCACGGTGATCCCCCCCAGGGTGCAGTTTCCGTAGGCATCGTAGAGAAACGGTCCGCCATTGCTGGCGAGCTGGCCGTTGCTTGCGTTGGACATGGATACGACGGAGCCGAGCTTGTCGTAGTGGAACATGGTCTTGGTGGCGGCCGTACCTGCGCATCCCGAACCCGTGCAGGTGAGCATGGCAATGGGCTGATTGATGACGGGGCCGGGCACGAAACGGCGCTGGACATTGCCGCTGGCGTCGAACTCGGCGATCTCGGTCTCGCCGTTGTGCAGGAAGTTGGTGACGGTGCCCGACACGGTCTTGGTTGTGAGGCGTCCCAGCGGATCATACAAATAAGCTGCGGACATCCCAGTCTTGCTGACCGTCATGAGCCTATTCTCGGGATCATAAGCGAGGGTGAGCGTGCCATCGGATGTTAGATTGCCGCTGCAATCGTACGAGATAGCCTGGGCGTGGCCGAGGCAATCTTGTCCGTTGGCCGGCGGAGCGCTCCCCCCGGCGGGTGTCACACTCGTATACTGATTGAGTCCATTCGGTGCGGCGTAACTATCGGTGCCGTTTTTCGACACCGTGTACTTGAATGCCGCGTTGGAGATCGTGGCACTGTTGATCTGATGCGCCGGCGTGAAGGTGTTGGTGTACGTCACATCGTTTGTTGCGCCGCCGGCCAAGTTGTTGGCGAGCGTGAGCATGTCATCCTCGGCGGACCATGTGTACCCGGTATTGTCGTTGGCGAAAGGATATTGGGTCGTTGCCGGACGGCCGAGGTTGTCATAGGTGCGCGTCGCGAGCACGGTTCCATCAGAATCCGTCGCACTGGTCATGTGCGAGGCTGCGTCGTAGCCGTAAGAGACGAAGTACCCGTCGGGCCAAGCGACCTTGGAGCGGTCGGCCTTATCGCCAGAGCCATTGTCGTAGGCGTAGGTGATGGTCTGAGCACCTGCGGATGCCATGCCAGGTAGCGTTTGCGATGTGGTGAGCTGCCTTCCGCTCAAGTCATAGGTGTTGGCGAGCACGTTGCCGTTGGTGTCGCTCAAGTTGGTGACTTCGTTGACGAGGTTGTAGGTCCAGGTGACGGTGTTGGCCGGTATGGAGCTCGCGGCTGGGATCGCCTTCGTCGTCATGCGGTCGCTCTTGTCGTAAGTGTAGGTGATCGACTGGCTGGAGCGATTCGCCTTCGTCAGTATGTTGCCGTCATTGTCATAAGAGGTGATCCGATCTGTTGTGTCATCGGCATAGGTAGTGGCGATGAGCCTGTCGAAGCCGTCATGGGCGTAGTTGGTTTGATGCGCTGCAGAGGAGGTGGCGTTCAGTGCGTCGGCATAGGAGACGCCGATGGGGATGCCCGCGTCGGAGTCGGCGGTGACGATCTCCTTGCCGTCGAGCTCAAACTTGTGCGTGGCATAGACCTGTTGAATGCTTGTCCCGAATGCTTGGACTTCTTGTCTGACCTCGCCTGCTGCATCGTAGATCGTCTCGGTGATGCGGTCTGGGCCGTAATTTCCAGCCGGCCCCAGAGTGCAGGCGTCGGACGGCCAGGTGCCGTACTGCGTCGGGTTCATGCGGCGAGCGGTGCAGAGCGCACGGTTGGCACCGTCATAGGTGAACTGCACGGCCGTGGTGGTCGTGGCGCTTCCGCCCGTACCCGTACCAGTGGTCTCCAGGGTTTTGTTGAAGTCCGGGTCGTAGGTCTCTTTGACCCAGTTGTTCAGAGTGAAATCGCTGCCGGTCGTGGTGTTGGCCGTGCCGCGGTCTGTCTCAAGCAGATGACCCGCGTCGTCGTAAGTCTTGAGCATTGCCACGCGCGGATTGCCCGTCGTGGTGCCGTCGGGATCGGGGCCGATGGCGAGCAGGTTGCGGCGGTCGAGGTCGTAGGTGAAGTAGGACGTCGTATCGATGTCCGTCCTTGGCCCCTTCACGCTCGTCACGTCGCCTTGCGCGTTGTAGGTGAGCGTGGTGATCAGATCGAGCCCGGTGGGATCGACGGTGACGGTCTGCGGCACGTAGTGGTTGCTCGCGTTGTAGGCGTAGTCGGTCTCCGTCTTGGTCACGGACGGCGAGCGGGTGACGTACTGCACCTTGCTGGTCAGCAGTTGGAAGGTGTTCTGGTCCGCGCCCGTGTAGCCCGTGTAGCCGTAATCGGTCTCCGGCTTGCCGGCTGTGCCGGTGGTGGGCAGCTGGACTTTCGACAGCGTGCCGTTGGAGTTCCAGGTGTAGTTGGTGGTCCAGCCGTTGGCGCTCACCGTTGTCAGCGGCTTGTTGCAGGTGTTGATCGTCGTGCAGGCGAAGTGGGTGTTCGGCAACAATGGCTGGATCACTGACCACTCGAAATCCGTCAAATCGAACCGCGCCATCCAAACCTCCAGAGTTGGAAATTTGAATCACTGTTCGCCAAAATTGGGAATCCCTTTTATGAGTATGTGGCCTAGACGCGGCGCGAAGCGGCTCGCTATTTCGGCGGCTTGCGCAGGCTTGCGAGCAGCGCGTCGGCGGCGTCGCCGATTTCGTGCCAATGGCTCAGCTTCGAGCGCTTGAAGCGGTAGGAGGCGCCGACATCGCCCTTGAGCGGCATGTCGCGCGAGCAATTCGGGCTCGGATCGTTCGGGCCGAGCCGCTCGCAACGCATCAGCACCATGCCGTGCCCGGCCTGGCCCACGAACAGGTCCTGGTCGTGATAGCCGGAGATGCCGGTGAAGGTATATTTGCGCAGGCCGAACGGGCCTTCGCTGCCCTTGGAATCGGCGACGTAGCCGAGATAGATGCGCTGCAGGCGCTCGGCCTCGGTCAGGTTCACCTGCTGGTCGCGGATCGTCAGATACACGATGCGCGAGTTCGGGCCGTTGTCGGCGAAGGAGCTCGCGTTCCAGTTCGACCAGCCCGAAAGGTCGGGCAGGATGGCGAAGAGCGCGACCTCGTGGCGGCGCCCGCCCTTGCGCGCGCTGTCATATTGCAGGTAGTTGGCCGGGATCCAGAATTTCAAGCCTCCCACTTCGAGCTCGGAGACGTCGGTGCTCGAGGTCGGCGATTGCTGCTCGCTGAAGAGCGGCGGCGCGGTGGGCGCGAGATAGTAGAGAAGGAACAGCGCCGACAGCGCCAGGAGCACCAGGAACACGACGAGCGGGATCAGCCAGCCGGAGCGCTTCCGGACGGTATCGACGGCATCGTTGCTGCGGCTCATGGACATGGCGACTCGCGCCTGGAACCTAACACGCCCTTTTTAACGATTGGCCCCCGTCCCGTCCGGCGATTGTCCGCTTTTTGCAACAGCGTGTTTGGAACGCATCAGTGGACCAAACCGGGACATGATCTTTCGCGCCGCCCTCGGATTCGCGCTCGCCCTGACCCTGCTTCACGGGGAGCGCTGGGTCATGCCGCCCGCGCTTCAGGCCGTGAAAGCCGATATCGCGGCCAGCCGCCCCGAAGTCTGGCTGCATACCCTTGGCGACCAGGCCGCGTCGACGCTGGCGGCCCGTTTTGGCACGGCGCGAACGGAGATCATGCGCCCGGACCGGGCACGCGTCCTGCAACCTTGAGCCCGCTGGACGGGAGCGAGACATGGGCAGGGATCTGATGGTGGCGCTGTTTGCGACAACGGCCGGGTTCACGGTCTCGGGCATCCTGGCCAACCTCTACCGCCTCATCGTGAAGAAGCCCGACAACAATGTCGGCCGCGGTGCCTATTACGCGGTGATGGTGATCGCGGGGCCGAACGTGCTCTTGGAGAACGCCGCGGCCAAGCTGCGCGAGAAGTCCTGCTCCAAATGGGCCTTCTGGCTCGCCGCCGCGATCAGCGCCTATTGGAGCTTCGCGATCGGGCTGTTCGTGCTGAACATCTATATCGCGATGCGGTGACGCCGCGCTACCCTCATGCTTCGACAGGCTCAGCATGAGGGACTGCGGTCAGCTCAGACCCTCACCCTGAGCTTGTCGAAGGGTGAGCTCGTCGAGGCGCCGTAAGCACCGCCCCTACAACACCGTCAACATCCCCGCCACCAGCGGGTGGCGCACGATGTCGCCATCGCCCAACCGCACCACGCCGATCTCTGGCACGCGCTCGAGGCGCTCTGCGATGTCGCCGAGGCCCGACATGCCCTTGAGCAGGTCGGTCTGGTCGGGGTCGCCGGTGAGCACCATCGTCGAGCGCCAGCCCAATCGCGTCAGCAGCATCTTAAGCTGGCCGTAGGTGCAGTTCTGCGCCTCGTCGATGACGATGAAGCAGTCGTTGAGCGTGCGCCCGCGCATGTAGGCGACCGGCGCGATCTCGATCGTGCCTTCGGCGACGAGCGCCTTGAGCCGCTTGGTGCCGAGCCGCTCGGTCAGGCAGTCGTAGAGCGGGCGCAGATAGGGCGCGAGCTTCTCCTCCAGCGCGCCGGGCAGGAAGCCCAGGCTCTCGCCCGCCTCCACCGCCGGCCGCGACAGCACGATGCGGCCCGCGCGCCCGGCTTCGAGCGCCTCCACGGCCTTGGCGATGGCGAGATAGGTCTTGCCGGTTCCGGCCGGCCCCAGCGCGACGACGACGGAGCGCTCGTCGATCGCGTCCATCAGGTGCTGCTGCGTCGGGCTCATTGCCCGGACGTTCTTTACATACTTTCGGTCGCGGGAATGCTGATCGTGATCGTGCGGACTCCAGCCGCGCTCGGGAGGAAAGAGAGGATGAACGGTCGCCGGCTCGTGATACTGCAATTCGCGGGCTTTGTGCCGCGCGGAACGCTTGGCCATAGGGACTCCCTGGTCACGGTGAGACACGATGAAGAGAGGTTGCGCGCAAGGGTGCGTGGAGGTGAGGGCGTTTGGCCCTTGGCTCTTCGGAATGGCAACGCATAACGCTGCACTATCAAGCCCCCGCCGCGAATCAGTCGGCTGAATTGAGAGTAACGCTTTTCGTGCGACACTTAAGCGAAATTTGCGGGGCGCGGATTCAGTGGCCGAAATATGGTCCGGCGAGACCTCCGAAGAGGATGTGCCAGACCAGATAGAACGCCAGCCGGAAGACGATCGGCGTGAACCAGCCGTAGCGCAGCAGCAGACCCGCTTCGAGAACGTTCGAGAGATAGAGCGGCTGAAGCGCCGACAGCGCGACGCGATCCCAGCGGTGCGCGTGAACGTCCGGCGCCATGTAGGGCCAGATCTCGTACAGCGCCACCACGGCGGCGATGATCCAGAACGTCGTCAGTCTCAAGCGCCGCCTGAGCACGACGACATGTACGAACCAGAACAGGATGCACAGCGCCGCCAGGCGCAGCAGGAACTCCAGGAAGATGGCGCCGAACGTATAGAATGGGATCGACCACGGCAGCGCCATGTGATCCCAGCCGGAACCGTTACCGAGCGGCGAGCCGGTCGGATGCCACACATACATCGCGATGGTGACGAGGCCGTAGAGCGCCCCCAGGCCGGCGGCCCACAGCGCGCCGCGGCGCTCGCGACCCATGTCGGAGAATGGGTCCGGCAGCCTCGCAGCGCGATCCGCGAACAATCCGGCGAGGCCCAGCGCGACGATGCTGCCGATCAATATCCAGGTGAAGGCGGCTGCCTGGTCGCGCCCCGGAAAGTCCCCGGGATAGAAGACGAAGAGCAGCTTGATGCCGACCAGCACCAGCGACACGGCGATGAACAGATAGCTCGACGGCCGGCGAAGGAAAGTCCCCATCGTTACATCATCGGCCGGCCGCGCCGGCTTCGCCAATCTCCGGCTGCGCATGTCCGGGGATGCAAATCGGACTGGTTGCGTTCATAGTCGGAAATCCGACTAGCGAGAGGTTTTCATGCCGATCTATTCCATCGATGGCGCAGGTCCGGAGCTTCCCGAGGATGGCTCTTACTGGATCGCGCCTAACGCCGTGCTGATCGGGCGCGTGCGCTTGAAGAAGAACGCGAGCATCTGGTTCGGCGCGGTCTTGCGCGGCGACAACGACTGGATCGAGATCGGCGAGAACTCGAACGTGCAGGACAATTCCGTCTGCCACACCGATCCCGGGCAGCCGGTGACGGTCGGCGCCAACGTGACCGTCGGCCACAACGTCATCCTGCATTCGACGACGGTAGGCCCCGGTTCGCTGGTCGGCATGGGCTCGGTCCTGCTCAACCGCTCGAAGATCGGAAGCAACTGCCTGGTCGGCGCGAACACGCTGATCGCGGAAGGCAAGGAATTCGCCGACGGCTCGATGATCCTCGGCAGCCCCGGCCGCGTCCTGCGCCAGCTCGGCGAGCGCGAACTCGCGATCCTGAAGATCTCGGCCCAGGTCTATGTCGACAACCACAAGCGATTCAGGGACGGGCTGAAGCGGCTGGATTGAAGACGGCTGTGCTGTTTTCTCCACCAGCACGCCTGTCATCCCCGGCGAGGATCGCGACAAAGTCGCGATCCGAGGGAAGGGGACCCAGGCGATGAAGTTCGCTCAGAGCCGCAAGTTGATCTCATCCAAATCTTCATCGTCGATGTGGCGTGATGACCTGGGTCCCCTTCCCTCGCATCGGCGCTTGCGCGCCAATGCTCGCCGGGGATGACAATCGGAGTGGTTCAAAAAAAACCGGCCTAACTCCGCTTCTTGATCCAGACGCCTTCGCCCTGATGGCCGTCGGCGGGAATGAATTTCACGCCGGCCTTCGCGAACGCCTTTTCGATGGCGTTCAAGGTGCTGAGACGTGGATCGCCATCGCCGCGTTCCAGCCGCTTGATTGTGTTCAACGCCACGCGGGCCTTGCCGGCCAAGACACGCTGAGATCAGCCACGCAACTTGCGGGCCGCGCGGAGCTGACGCGCCGTGATCACGGCCGGACGAACTTGCGCATATTCATGCGCAAAGCTCAGCCTATTTCGGACCGGAAGTTTATCCACTTTGGTATGTGGAAGGCTCCTGACAGGCTTGCCAGTCCGAGGAACTTTCGCTGGAATCTGGCGTTGCGATTCCATGAAAGAAACTTGCGGAGATTTTGACGATGGCGAAAACGGTCAAGCGGGCTGCGAAAAAGACGGCGAAGAAGACCAAGGCCGCCAAGCCGGCGAAGAAGGCGAAGGCGAAGAAGCGTTCGAGCAAGCTCGAAGGCGAGGGCAGCTATACCGCGACGCGCAATTACGACCGCGGCACCGAGAAGTTCATCGCCAAGAACAAAGGCAGGATTTCCAAGATGGCCAAGGACGCCGAGAAGGCGCTGGAGGGTCCGGAAGGAAAGTCGCTGCGCGCGGCGGAGCGTGCGGGGAGAGCGAAGGCGAGGCACTGAATCTCATTTAACCTCCCCCTTGTGGGGAGGTCGAAAAACGCGAAGCGTTTTTCGGGTGGGGGTGCGGTGCGAGCCGGATAGAGCGTCCCCCCACCCGACGTGCTCGCTTCGCTGCGCGCGTCGACCTCCCCACAAGGGGGAGGTGAAACTACCCCGCCCGCTTCAGCGCGGTCATGTCCGGCGTCTTCTGCCAGATGCGGCGGATGCGGCTGTCGGATTCGGGGCCGAAATTGAACCACGCGGCCTTGTCGTGCGTCGCGTCGGCGATGAAGAGCATGTCGAGCTTGCCGAGCTTCTGGACCAGCGTCTGGCGGATCTGGTTGATCGGCTGGTCGCAGGCGAGCAGCCAGGCCTGCGGCATGATCGGCACCGCTGGGCCGAGATTGAAGATCTCTTCCTCCAGCCCCGAGATCGAGCGTGACTTCATGTCGGCGACGACGATGAAATGCGTGCGCTGTCCGGCGCTGGGCTCTTCCTCCTGGCGGCCGAAGGATTGGATGTCCTGGTTGCCGTCGGCGGTGAAGAACTGGCGCGGCTGCTGCACGGGCGCCGGCGCGGGTTGCGCGGGATGGAACAGGGCCGCGAGCGTCGCGTCGTCCGACGCCGCGCGATACTGGTTCTCGTCGCCGCGCGCGACCAGCGATTGGGGCGCGAGCCTTCCTTCCGCGGCGAAAGCCTGCATCTGGGTGGCCGTGTAAGGGCCGTAGCTGCGTCCGCCGACGCTGATGGTCCATGTGTCCGACATCGGGACCATTTAAAGCTTGAATGGTTACCCAACCCTTGCGGGCGACGCCGAATACGCGTGAACTTTGGGTTATGCGAAGGGGAAACGTAAATGACTCATGAATTCTGCAAGGTCGAGCGCGAGGGCCGCATCACCATCGTCACGCTGAACCGGCCGGAGGTGATGAACGCGCTGCATGCCGACGCGCATGAGGAGCTGGCGCGCGTGTTCGATGATTTCGCGGCCGATCCCGGCCAATGGGTCGCCATCGTCACCGGCGCCGGCGAGCGCGCGTTCAGCGCGGGCAACGACCTGAAGGTGACCGCGGCGGGCGGACGCAAACCCTGGCCCGCGAGCGGCTTCGCGGGGCTGACGCAGCGTTTCGACCTCGACAAGCCGGTGATCGCAGCCGTGAACGGGATCGCGATGGGCGGCGGCTTCGAGATCGCGCTCGCCTGCGACCTCATCGTGGCGGCTGAGAACGCGGTATTCGCCCTGCCGGAGCCGCGCGTCGGGCTTGCCGCGCTCGCGGGCGGCCTGCACCGCCTGCCGCGCGAGATCGGCGCGAAGCAGGCGCTGGGCATGATCCTCACCGGCCGCCGCGTCGGCGCCGAGGAGGGCAGGGCGCTCGGCTTCGTCAACGAGGTGGTGCCCGCGGGCGAGGCGCTCGCGGCCGCGCGGCGTTGGGCGGCAACGATCATGGAGGCGAGCCCGATGTCGGTGCGCGCCTCCAAGCAGGCGGTCTATCGCGGCCTCGCCGAAGCCACGCTCGAGGACGCGCTCAGGAACCAGATGCGCTATCCCGCGGTGAGCGCGATGTTCGCGAGCGACGATTTCAAGGAAGGTCCCAAGGCGTTCGCGCAGAAGCGCAAGCCGGAGTGGCAGGGCAACTAACGAGCCTCAGGCCGGCAGCCCTGCCGCTGCTCGTTGCGGCTCGATCCAGTTCCAGCCGTCGGCTATTTCGTCGACGCTCAACCGTGTCATGGACAGCGTGACCAGTCCGACAACGATCAGGATGCACACCGCGACCACCACCACCAACGTGACGATCACGCCGATGAAAATCAGGCCGAGCACGCACGTGATCAGGATCTCCACGAGGAGGGGGATCGCCATCAAGATAAAGGGGGCGAGAGAGGCCGCCAGCCCTGAGAGCAAAGGGACAATGGCGGCGACCAGCAGGATCCCGGCCGCGATCATTGTTATCCCCATCGTGCCCAGCACCACCCCGACGATCGCCACGATGTTGTGGGGGGGGATGACTTCGGGCTGCGGCATGGGCGAGACCGGTTGCTCGCCGCCTATGACGCGGGCCCAGTGCGCCGCGTTGGGATAGCTCGCCTTGAACTGGTCGTGCTGGCCCAGGCGGCCGAAGAAGGTCTTGAGCAGGCTGTTGTCGCTCAGCTTGGCGCCGACCTCCCGGCACGCTTCGGGCGTGCAATTGCCGGACTGTTCGAGTCGGTCCGCCACCGTATAGACGATGTTCGGATTGGACTGAGTCATGACCACAAGGGCGCCGGGCGCGTTGGTGGCGAACGCGACCAGGTCCCACGGCCAGACCCATGCGAGCGCCTTGGCGTTCGCGCCTGCCAGGCCCGAACGATTGAGGTTCTCGAACCGCCCATGGTGCATCGAAAGCTTCACGCTTCCTTCCCGGGCGTGCGGATAGATCGCATCGGTGATCAGGGCACCGTCCCGTATCTCGGTCACGGAGCGATGTGCGCCGGACGCGATCTCCCTGATGGTCCCATGGTGATGAAGCAAGGCCAGCTCCCACTTTTGAATAAACTATCGCGACACAATGTCCGCGCAGTCTAGTCCAGAGGTAGAGAAGGTCAAGATTCAATCACTAGGAGATTAGAACAAGCCCTCGATGTTGCCGTTCTCGTCGATCTTGATGCGATAGGCGGCGGGGTCGCGCGGCAGGCCGGGCATCGTCATCAGGTCGCCGCACAGCGCCACGACGAAACCCGCGCCCGCCGACAGCCGCACGTCGCGCACCGGCAGGGTGAAGCCCGAGGGCGCGCCGCGCACGTCCGGCTCGGCGGTGAAGCTGTACTGCGTCTTCGCCATGCAGACGGGAAGCCGTCCGAAGCCGTCGCTCTCGTACTGCTTGAGCTTCTTGGCGGCGTCGGGCGAGAGCGAGATGTCGGCCGCGCGATAGATCTCGCGCGCGACGGTGCGGATCTTGTCCGCCAGCGGCATATCGTCGGGATAGAGCGGCTTGAACTCGCTGCCGCCTTCGCAAAGCCGCACGACCTCATGCGCCAGCCCCTCGGCGCCCTTGCCGCCGTCGGCCCAGTGACGGCACAGATGCGCGTGCACGCCGGCCTGGCGGCAGGCCCCGGCGATGACGTCCGTCTCGGCCTCGGTGTCGGCGGTGAAATGGTTGATCGCCACGGTCACAGGCACGCCGAACTTGCGCACGTTCTCGATGTGGCGCAGCAGGTTCGCCATGCCCGCCTTCACCGCCTCGACGTTCTCGCTGCCCAGCTCCTTCTTGTCGACGCCGCCATGCATCTTGAGCGCGCGCACCGTGGCCACGATCACCGCGGCCGAGGGGGTGAGACCGGACTGGCGGCATTTGATGTCGAAGAACTTCTCGGCCCCCAGATCGGCGCCGAAGCCGGCCTCGGTGACGACGTAGTCCGCGAGCTTCAGCGCGGTGCGCGTCGCGATCACCGAATTGCAGCCATGGGCGATGTTGGCGAACGGCCCGCCATGCACGAAAGCCGGCGTATGCTCCAGCGTCTGCACGAGGTTGGGCTGGATCGCGTCGCGCAGCAGCACGCTCATCGCGCCTGCCGCCTGGATCTGTTTCGCCGTGACGTTCTTCCTGGCGAAATCGCGCGCCACGACGATGCGGTCGATGCGCTCCTCGAGATCGGCGAGCGAGGTGGCCAGGCAGAAGATCGCCATCACCTCGGAGGCGACGGTGATGTCGAAGCCGTCCTCGCGCACCTGTCCGTTGTTGCCGAGCCCCACCACGATGTCGCGCAGCGCGCGGTCGTTCATGTCCATCACCCGGCGCCACGAGATCTTAGACGGGTCGATGCCGAGCGGGTTGCCCCAATAGACCTGGTTGTCGATCAGCGCTGCGAGCAGGTTGTTGGCCGCCGTGATCGCGTGGAAGTCGCCGGTGAAGTGCAGGTTGATCTCGTCCATCGGCACGACCTGGGCATAGCCGCCGCCGGCAGCGCCCCCTTTCATGCCGAAGCAGGGGCCGAGCGAGGGCTCGCGCAGGCAGATCATCGCGCGCTTGCCGATCGCGCAGAGCGCGTCGCCCAGGCCCACCGTGGTCGTCGTCTTGCCTTCGCCCGCGGGCGTCGGGTTGATTGCGGTGACGAGGATCAGCTTGCCGGTCTTCTTCTCGCCGAGCGAGGCGATGTGGTCGAGCGAGACCTTGGCCTTATGCGGCCCGTAGCGGTACAGCGCGCCGGCCGGAAGCCCGATCCGCGCGCCGACCTCCTCGATCGGCGCAAGCTTCGCCGCGCGGGCGATTTCGAGGTCGCTCATGATGCATCCATGTTCGGTTGACAGTGTGCCCCGCGCGAATCTAGCGCGGCGGCGCAGAGCGATCCAGCCACGGAACTTTGCGCAAACGGCGCGTGGACGGCAACAAAATGAGTGGGACGCGTGGGCGAAGCGGTCAGATGCTGACCAGGTCGAGACGCTTCTCGATGCGCTCGAGCCGCACGTCGACGCGGTCGATGCGCTGGTCCAGCCTGACGACATCGGCGTGCAAGCCCGCCAAATCCCGATGCACGAGCGACATCTGGTTTTCGAGGCCGCCCAGTCTTTCCTTGACCTCCCGCATATCGGTTTCGAGCTTCTCCGTGCGCTGATCGATGCGGCGCAGGTAGCGAAGCACGAGGCTGTCGGGTTCGTCGCTCATGGAGGAACAATACCGCAACGGGCGGGAACGCAATAGATGGTTATAAACTTCAACTGCCCCGTCACTCGAACACGGGTTCAACGGATTGTGGAATCTTCGCGATGACGAGCAGCCGGAACATCACGCCGCCGCCGACGACCATGGCCGGCAGGCATTCGTAAGCCAGCGAGTCGTCGGACATCTCGCGCGCGGTCTCGACGAGCGTGAGCAGGAACAGGATCGCGGGGGTAAGCACCAGCGTGACCGGCGACGCGCGGCGAAAGAGCTTCAGCACGAACCCGATCAGAATGGCGGGCAGGGCGCCGAAGACGACGAGGAGGCCGAGCACGAACCCGAAGACCTGCGGCGCCGTCGTCACGCCGTAAAGCGTTCGGGCGGCCGCGAGCGCCTGCTCGTCCGTGAGCAGAAGGTTGATGGTCAAGCTGACAGCCGAGACCAGCGTGCCGCACAATGTCGCGAAGATCAGCCGCTTCATGCGCGAAGCCTAGCGCGGCCGCCGCGACGCCTCGCATGTATTCGACGTTAGAAGGCGCCTGATAGGTCACGGCCCTCGGTGAGGGTTGAACCGTATGTTGGGGTCATCGCAGGAATCGATCATACTGCGGTATGAAGCGCGCGCCAGCCCGATCGCGCACGCGGTGGAGGGGCCATGAATGTTTCGCGCATTTTCGCGGCACTGCTCGCATTTTGCGTCGTCGCGGTGCCTGCCTGCGCCGCGCCGAAGCATCGCGTCTCGCGAACGGTCGATCTGACGATCCTCGCGATCAACGACTTTCATGGCAATCTGGAAGCACCCGGCGATGGTTCATCGATTCCCGGCGCGAGCGATGCGGACAAGGCGGCCAGGGTTGGCGGTGCGGCGAACATGGCGACGCTGGTGCGTGCGCTCCGCGTCAAGCACCGCAATTCAATATTTGTCGCTGCGGGCGACTTGATCGGCGCCAGTCCGCTGTTGTCCGGCTTGTATCACGACGAGCCGACGGTGGAGGCGCTGTCGCTGATGGGGCTTGAGGTGTCGGCTGTCGGCAATCATGAGTTCGACAAGGGTGTGACCGAGCTGCTGCGGATGCAGAACGGCGGCTGTCATCCGGTCGACGGCTGCAAGGGGCCGCATCCGTTCACGGGCGCAAAGTATCGCTATCTCGCTGCGAGCACGATCGACACGAAGACCGGCAAGCCGTTGTTCATGCCCTATGTCGTGAAGCGGTTCGATGGCATTCCGGTGGCGTTCATCGGGCTCGCGCTGAAGGGCGTGCCGGAGATCGTGTTACCGGCCGGCATCGCGGGATACGAATTCCGCGACGAAGCGGACACGGTGAATGCGCTGGTGCCGAAGCTGCGTGCCGAGGGCGTCAACGCGATCGTCGTGCTGATCCACGAAGGCGGCACGCCGACCGGCGGTTACAACGAATGCCCCGGCATCGCGGGGCCGATCGTCGACATCGTGAAGCGGTTCGACAAGCAGGTCGATCTGGTGGTGAGCGGGCACACGCACCAAGCTTACAACTGTATCATCGACGGACGGCTGGTGACGAGCGCGCACCGGTACGGGACGATGTTGACTGAGATCGATGCCAAGCTGAGCCGCCGCACGCGCGATTTCGTGTCGCTCAAGGCGAACAACGTCATCATACGCGACGATCTCTTCGCCGCGGATCCGGCGCAGACGAAGTTGATCGCGCAGTACGAGGCCGTCGCGGGACCGATCGAACGTCGAGTGGTCGGTTCGGTGACCGCGCCCATCAAGAACGATCCGACAGCCGGCGGAGAGACCGTGTTGGGCGATCTTATCGCGGATGCAAAGCTGGCCGCAGCGAAGAACGAGGGCGCACAGATCGCGCTGATGAACATCGGGGGCATCCGCACCGATATCGCGAAGACGGGCGATGTGACCTATGCCGACCTGTTCGCGGTGCTGCCCTTCGGGAACACGGCGATGACGCTGACGCTCACGGGCGCGCAGATCAAGGCGATGCTGGAGCTGCAATGGGTGAACCCGGCGCGTCCGCGCATCCTTCAGGTATCGAAGGGCTTCTCCTACACATGGGACGCGTCGAAGCCGCTCGGCGAGCGCGTGATGACGGACAGCATGATGCTCGACGGCCGGCCGATCATGCCGACGGGCACGTATCGCGTGGCGGTGTCCGACTTCTTGGCGAACGGCGGCGATGGCCAGAGCGTGCTGAAGGAAGGCACAGACCGCGTGACCGGCGGCCCCGATCTCGACGCCGTGGTCGCCTATGTCGGCGCGCACAGTCCTCTGACGCCGTCCCCGGCGGAACGGATCAAGCGGCTCAATTGAAGATCATACCCCCCGGCAGGCGGAGCAGGAAAGAAGCCGTCAGTACGTCCTGGCCTTCGGCGGGATGTATTCGACGTCGTTGGTCAGCGTGCAGGTGTGCACCGCGCGGTAGTCGAGGCGCACTTTTCCGGTATCCGGATCGAGCCAGGCCAGCGTGTGCTTCATCCAGTTCGCATCGTCGCGGTTGGGGGAAGTCCTCGCGGGCATGCGGGATTTCTAGGCTGGGGTGTTTCCGGCCCCGTCTTCATTCCGGACGCAAGTCCAGGCCTACCGCCTTGCCAACTCGCCTTATCCGTTCATCGAGACTTAGCATCACAACGTCTTTCTGTATGTTCCTTGCGTGAAGTGCCCATGCCACATGCAGTGCGTCCAGTGTCCGGACAGGCTCATGCGGAAAGCTCTGGCGTGCCCTTTGGATGACGGCAGGCGGGAGCCGCAGCATTTCCCACGCGCCGACAGCCGCCTGAAGGTCGGCTGAGACTTTGTGGGCCGTGCTCGCCGTCATGCGTCCCATGGTAGTGGCGCGAATGACTGCGCGGTCGCACTCGACCAAGGTCAAATCCGAGGAAACGATTCTGTCGGCAGAAGCGAGAATCGCCTCCACTTTCCTGCCGTCGGCTTCAAGAAGAAGCCAAGCCAATACCGCGCTCGATTCCGCATAGACAATCATCGCGAATCTCAGACGGTATCTTCGCGCAGTGCGTCCAGCAGCTCCGCCGATGTGATGTCTTTCAGGAGCGGCGGTCCACGTCGCGAATAGATCTTGGCCTTCTCCCTCGTACTCAGCCGTTTGCCTCGGGTGAGTTCGCCGCGAGCCGCCATGTCGTCCAGGATCTTTTCCGTGTCGCCGGAGGATTCCACCGCGATAAGGCGTACGACGGCTTGTCCGCGGTCCGTCACCATGACGGTCTCGCCCCTGCGCGCGGCGCGCACATAGACGCTGAGATGGTTCTTCAGTTCGCGCAGGCCGACGGTCTTCATGGGCAGAATGTAGCCTCATGAGGCTTCATTGGCAAGCCCTCAGCCCCAATACCGATCCAGCTCGTCATCGAGTGCGTCGCTTACCTCATCGATAAGGTGCGCGCTGCCGGACTTGACGGCTGTGATGCATTCAAGAGCGCTTGTGGCATCCACCTCATACATCCGAGCGGACAATACATAAACTTTTCCACCTCCCGTCACCGGCACTTCATTGGCGAGTGCACGTGCCAAGGTCAGCCGGTTGAACATCCCCGCAGCTCTTTCCAACTGGGAATACGGAGGCAGTATTGCGGTCTTGCTATGAAGCGATGCATCGGTATCGAATTCGATTTCGATCGCATACATTGCCATAACCTCTCGAAGCTAATACGTCCTGGCCTTCGGCGGGATGTATTCGACGTCGTTGGTCAGCGTGTAGGTGTGCACCGGGCGGTAGTCGAGGCGCACTTTTCCGGTATCCGGATCGAGCCAGGCCAGCGTGTGCTTCATCCAGTTCGCATCGTCGCGGTTGGGGAAGTCCTCGCGCGCGTGGGCGCCGCGGCTTTCTTCGCGGTTGACGGCGCCGTCGATGGTGACGAGCGCCTGCTGGATCAGATTCTGGTATTCCAGCGTCTCGACGAGATCGGAGTTCCAGATCAGCGAGCGGTCGCTGACCTTGACGTCGCCAAGCGTCGCGTAGAGGTCGTGGATGCGCGTCTGGCCCTGGCGCAGCGTCTCGCCGGTGCGGAACACGGCCGCGTCGTCCTGCATCGCCTTCTGCATCGTGGCGCGCATCGCGGCCGTCGAGGTGCCGCCCTTGGCGTTGCGGAAGCGGTCGAAGCGCGCCAGGGCCGCGTCGCCGGCGTCCTTGGGCAGGTCCTGCTGCGTCATGCTTTCGCCGAGCGACTTGGCCGCCTGCATGCCCGCCGCCTTGCCGAAGACGACGAGGTCGATGAGCGAGTTCGAGCCCAGCCGGTTGGCGCCGTGCACCGACACGCAGGCCGCTTCGCCCACCGCCATCAATCCGTGCACGACGGTGTCGGGATTGCCGTCCGTGAGCGTCAACGCGTCGCCCGTATAGGCGCACGGGATGCCGCCCATGTTGTAGTGCACCGTCGGCAGGACCGGGATCGGCTCCTTGGTCACGTCGACGCCCGCGAAGATGCGCGCGCTCTCCGAGATGCCGGGCAGGCGCTCGTGGATCACTTTCGGATCGAGATGCGACAGGTGCAGGTGGATGTGGTCCTTGTTCGGGCCGACGCCGCGGCCCTCGCGGATCTCGATCGTCATCGCGCGGCTGACCACGTCGCGCGAGGCGAGGTCCTTGGCGTTGGGGGCATAGCGCTCCATGAAGCGCTCGCCCTCGGAATTGGTGAGATAGCCGCCTTCGCCGCGCACGCCTTCGGTGATCAGCACGCCCGCGCCGAAGATGCCGGTCGGATGGAACTGCACGAACTCCATGTCCTGCAGCGGGAAGCCCGCGCGCAGCACCATCGCATTGCCGTCGCCGGTCTGGGTGTGGGCGCCGGTGCAGCTTGCATAGATGCGGCCGTAGCCGCCCGTCGCCAGGATCACGCGATGGGCGCGGAAGCGGTGGATCGAACCGTCGTCCAGGTTCCACGCCATCAGCCCGCGCACCGCGCCGTCGTCCACGATCAGGTCGAGCGCGAAATATTCGACGAAGAAATTCACCTCGTGCTTGACGCACTGGCCGTAGAGCGTGTGCAGGATGGCATGACCCGTGCGGTCGGCGGCCGCGGCAGTGCGCTGCGCGATGCCTTTTCCGAAATGGGACGTCATGCCGCCGAAGGCGCGCTGGTAGATCTTGCCTTCTTCCGTGCGCGAGAACGGCACGCCGAAATGCTCGAGCTCGTAGACCGCCTCCGGCGCGCTCTTGCAGAGATATTCGATCGCGTCCTGGTCGCCCAGCCAGTCCGAGCCCTTGACGGTGTCGTACATATGCCAGCGCCAGTCGTCCTCGCCCATGTTGCCGAGGGCTGCCGAGATGCCGCCCTGCGCCGCCACCGTGTGGCTGCGCGTCGGGAAGACTTTCGTGATGCAGGCGGTCTTGAGGCCGCGCGCCGCGCATTCCAGCGTCGCGCGAAGTCCCGCGCCGCCCGCGCCGACGACGACGACGTCGAACGTATGATCGGTGATCGGATAAGCAGCGGTCATCTAGACGGTCCGGCAGATCGTGAGGAGGGCATAGAGCGAAACCGCGGCGACGGCGAACGCGCCCGCGCGGATGAACAGCATCAGGAAGATCTTTCCGCCCTCGTGATGCACATAGTCGTCGACCACCATCTGCAGGCCGAGCACCATGTGATAGAGCAGGATCACGATGAACGCGCCGAGCAGGATCGCGTTCAGCGGGATCGCGAGCGGCCCGTTCAGCGAGCGGGCAATGAAGCCCAGCACCTGCGCCTCGCCCGCGCCGACGAGGCCGAGCACGGCCCAGGCGAACCAGATCGAGAGCGGCACCAGCGCCGCCGCCGTCATGCGCTGGCGCCAGAAATGCTTGACGCCGGAATGCGACGCGCCGAGGCCCTGGACGCGGTGAAGGGGCGTTTCCATGCTCATGCGTTGAACCCGCCGTGACCGGTATAGGCGAGCGCGAAGGCGCCCACCGCCAGAAGCACCGACAGCACGATCACCAGCCAGCCGGTCCTGTTCGCGGTCGGCACGTCGAAGCCGTAGCCCATGTCCCAGGCCAGATGCCGGATGCCGTTGAGCAGGTGGAAGGCGAGCGACCAGGTGAAGCCGAAAAGGACGACCTGCCCGGGCCAGCTCGCCGCGACCTGCGAGAAGGTATGATACGCCTCAAGCCCGCTGGCCGCGGCGATGAGCCACCAGGCCAGCAGCAGCGTACCCATCGACAGCGCGATCCCGGTCAGGCGGTGGGTGATCGAGGTGGCCATGCTGACCGGCCAGCGGTAGATCGTCATATGCGGCGAAAGCGGCCTTGCACGCGGCGCCATGGCTGTCCTTTTGGGGTAAACGCGAACCGGGCCGGAGTGTAGGTTCGCGAGGCCTCAAGTCAACCAACAACCCGCCGCTTCAGGCCCGTTTCGCAAGGCTTACTCCGCCGGTTTGCGGCCCTTCTGCTCTGCATCTTTCGCGGCGGCCACGGCGGCGAGCATGGTCTCGCGATTGTGGGCGTCTCCGGAGCGGCTGTTGAGGAACAGCAGGATGCCCGCGATCACGCAGATGGTCCAGGACACCAGGGGAAGAAGGAAAACGGGCTCCTCGCCATGGGTCCGGATCCGGCCATAGAAGATCAGGAAGATCTGCGTCGTGCCCGCCAGCACCAGCGCCATGGACGTCGCGATCCGCATGAGATGGACCGTGTCCTGCCGGTTCGCCTCGATGAAGACGTCGGGATAGTAGGTCGCGTAGTAGAGCTTGTCCTTGAGGGCGGCCAATCGCGTTTCGGGGCTGTCGCCCTTCGGCTTGCCGAAATGCAGATTCAGCAGCGCGTACCCCACGGCCGCCAGCAGCTGGGCGATGACGTAGCTCGCCAGCAGGACCACCGCCACGAATATCCAGCCGGGATTGGAACCCGCCAGAGTCCAGAAGCGGTCGGGATCGATGAGCGCCAGGAAGACGAGGCCGGGGATCAGGTATCCGACCAGATCGCGCAACAACACGAAACTCTTCAACAGATATTTGAAAATGTCTGTCATCGGCGGCCCCGCCCGGACGGATTCATGATTTATTCTGGCACTATTCCCGACCGGGGCAATCTGTTCTTTGCCGGGCCTGAGCCGGACATTCCGCCGCTTTGCGCTTTTGGGGCCGATACGGCAGATTGCCGGCTTCGCGTTTGGGGTTCCTCGAGGGAATGAGCGATTCGGTGGCCGTCGGCGGAAACGCATGGCCCGGCTGGCGCATTGGTGCGCCATTGCCGGCCGCGCCTCTGTCGCGCATGTCCAATGAGGCGCTGGGCGTCGTCCTGCTCATCCCGGTCCTGATGCTGGCCGCCGCGGTCAACGGCTTCCCGATCATCTTCTACGACACCGGCGCCTATGTGCTGCAGGGCTTCGAGCGCGTCTTCATCGCCGAGCGCTCGCCGGTCTATTCGCTGTTCCTGCGCTATGCCGGCGGGCCGCAGAGCCTGTGGTACGTGGCCCTCGTGCAATGCGCCGTCGTGTCCTTCGCGATCGTCGAGTTCGCGCGCGCGCTCAGGCCGCGCATGTCGCTCTGGGTGCTGCTGCTGATCGGGCTGGTGCTGACGCTCGTGACGGGGCTTCCGTGGTACGCGGCGCAGATCGAGCCGGACTGCTTCGTCGCGGTCGCGCCCATCGCGATCTATCTGCTTGCCTTCCACAAGCTCGGCTTCGTGCGCAATTCGCTGCTCGTGCCTTGCGCGGTGCTTGCCGCCGCCTCGCATTCCTCGCATCTGGGACTGGCGGCGGGACTGGTGGTGGTCCTTGTGCTTCTCAAAGGCGCGTCGTTCGTGTGGCGCGATCTTCCGCGGCCGCGGATCTTGTTGCCGGCGGCCAGCGTCGCGGCCGCGCTGGCGCTGGTGATCGGCTGCAACTACGTCTTCACCAAGCAGATATTCTTCAGCCGCTCGGGCTCGATCTTCCTCGCCGCGCGCATGATGCAGGACGGCCTGATCAAGCCCGTGCTGGACGCGGATTGCCCGACGCACGCCTATAAGCTCTGTCCTTACAAGAACGATCTGCCGACCCGCGCCGACGCCTATCTGTGGGAAGAGCCGATCAGCCCGTTCTTCCGGGTGGGCGGCTTCCCCAAGATGGGGCCTGAGTCCGCGCGGCTCGTGCATGAAAGCCTCGCGCGCTACCCCTTCACCAACGCGTTCTGGGCGGTGCTCGACACGGCCGGACAGTTCGTTGCGTTCCCGACCGGCGATGGCATCGTGCCCCAGGGATGGGTGCTGGATCCCGAGTTCCGCCGCACCATCCCCAAGCAGATGGACGGCTACAGCCACGCCTATCAGCAGCGCGGCGATCTCTGGTTCCTGCCGCTCAATCTCCTGCACGTGCCCGTGGCGCTGGCCTCGGTGTGGCTGCTCTGGTGGCTCCTGCGCCGCGCGGTGCGTGAAGGCAATTGGCGCGAGGCGACGCTTCCCGCCTTCGTTCTTTTGGCACTTTTGGGGAACGCCTTCATCTGCGGGGTCTTCTCCGGGCCGCACTTCCGCTACCAGTCGCGCATGATGTGGTGGCCGGCGCTGGCCGTGGTCCTGATCGCGGGCCCGCGCATTCCAGGTTTGAATTTGAGCGGAGCGCCATCCTTCGAGGCTCGCCTTCGGCTCGCACCTCAGGATGACGCTACTGCTTAAGTAGGTACGTCACCCTGAGGTGCGAGCGGTCGGTAGCGACAGCGTGCCGACAGCCTCGAAGGGGTCGCTGGCGGCAGCGTAGCGACGTGCCGCTTGGCTCGTTTGAGCCTTCCCTTGCGGGAGGCGCTCGAATCCGTCACTTAAGGGGCATGGTCGCCCCCGTCCGCATTGCGCCTTCGATCCTTTCGGCCGATTTCTCGCGGCTGGGCGCCGAGATCGAGGCGGTCGAGAATGCCGGCGCCGACCTGATCCATGTCGACGTCATGGACGGCCACTTCGTGCCCAACATCACCATCGGCCCGGCCGTCGTCAAAGCGATAAAGCCGCATGCCAAGAAGCCGCTCGACGTGCATCTGATGATCTCGCCGGTGGACCCTTTCATCCAGGATTTCGCGGATTCGGGCGCGGACGGCATCACCGTCCATCCCGAGGCCGGCCCGCACGTGCACCGCACGCTGCAGCTCATCCGTTCGCTCGGCAAGAAGCCGGGCGTGGTGCTCAATCCGGGCACGCCGATCGACGCGCTCGACAACGTCATCGATCTCGTCGACCTGGTGCTGATCATGAGCGTCAATCCTGGCTTCGGCGGACAGTCCTTCATCACCAGCCAATTGAAGAAGATCGAGGCGGCGGCGAAGCTCATCGAAAGGACGGGCCGCGACATCGCGCTCGAGGTCGATGGCGGCATCACGCCGGAGACGGCGCGCCGCGCGATAGCGGCCGGCGCCAATGTGCTCGTCGCCGGCACTTCGGTGTTCAAAGGCGGCGCGGCCCATTACGCCGCCAATATCGCAAGCCTTCGGGGTTGAGGCCGTGGCCGGGCGGTCGCGCATGCCGCTCAATCTCTTGCCCGAGATGGCAAGTGCCGCCGCCCGCCTTGCGTTCGCGGGCCCGCGCGTCTTCTGGCGGCGGAGCTGGTTCTACCGCCGCCTGCTGAAGGGGCCGCTCAGCGACCGCGTCGTGTTCCATCCCTACGATGCGCTGCCGCGCCGTCTCGACGATGCCGATGCGCTCCTGCACGGCAAGTTCCGCTTCGGCGGCGAGACGGTCGAGGTGAAGGACGGCTCGGTCTTCGACAAGCCCGCGCCGTCGCAGGCGTGGGAAGAGGCGCTGAACGGCTTCGCCTGGCTGCCGCCGCTCTCGGCCGCGGGCGGCGATCCGGCGCGCACGCTGGCCACCAACCTCATCAGCCAGTGGATGAAGCGCAACGCGCGCTATGACGAGCCGGCGTCGGCTGCGCATGTGCTGGCGCGGCGGCTGATCCACATCTTCGCGCATGGCCGCATCGTACTCTCCAATTCCGACATGCTGTGGCGCTCGAAGGTGTTCGTGTCGCTGCGCGAGCAGTCGCGGCTGCTCGCGCGCATCTGCGAAGAGGCGCCCGAGGGCCTGCCGCGCTATGAGGCGGCGGCCGCGGTGGCGCTGTCGGGCGCCTGTCTCGCCGACACCAGGCGTCTCGAGGCGGGGCTCGCGCGTCTCGAAGCCGAGATCGCGCGCCAGATCCTGCCCGACGGCGGCCATATCAGCCGCTCGCCGGAAGCGCTGGTGCATGCCTATCGATTGGCGACGATGGTGATGGACGCGCTGATCGCGATCTCGCATCCGGTGAGCCATGAGATGCACAGCGCGCGCGACCGCATGGCACCGATGCTGCGCTTCTTCCGTCACGGCGACGGGGCGCTGGCGCTGTTCAACGGCGGTCAGGAATGCGACGGACGGATGATCGCAGGGCTGCTGGCGCGCGACGAGGTGCGCGGCCAGCCCTTCGGGCACGCGCGGCATTCCGGCTATCAACGCCTCGCCGCGGGACGCTCGGTGATGATGATGGATTGCGGCGTCCCGCCGCCGGGGCCGTTCTCCACCAACGCGCATGCGGGTTGCCTGGCCTTCGAGTTCAGCTCGGGCACGCATCGCATCGTGGTCAATTGCGGCGCTGCGGTCGACGCGCGCCGCGCGGCGTGGGACAGCGCGCTGCGCGCCACGGCCGCGCATTCGACGATGACGCTCGCAGACACGACGACGGGAACGATCCTCGCCGGCGGCTGGTCGCGCAAGCTTCTGGGGCCGCGTCTCATCGGCGGCGTGACCGAGGTCGACACGCAGCGCGTCGAGACCTCGGACGGCTGGATGGTCGAAGGCGGGCATGACGGCTATGTCGCGCCGTTCGGCGTGCGCCATGAGCGGCAGGCGATGCTGGGCACGCGCGGTTTGGCGCTGACGGGCCGCGACCGCCTTCTGCCCGCGGGAAAGACCAGGCGGCAGGAGTTGCCTTTCGCGCTGCGCTTCCACATCCATCCCGACGTCCGCGTGTCGCCGAGCCAGGGCGGCGACGTGATCCTGAAGCTTCCGAACGGCGAGGGCTGGCGCTTCCGCGCCGACGTTCCCGTCGCCGTGGAGGAGAGCGTCTATCTCGGCGGCGACGTGCTCAGGCGCTGCGAGCAGCTCGTGCTCGCGGGCGCTGTGACCGACAAGCCGGTCGAGATCGCCTGGGTCTTCGAACAGATCGAGCGGGATTAGGAGCACCTCTAAATAATATCGTCATCGCCCGTCCGCACGCTGTCGCTACGGACTATGCGGGCGACCCACGGCAACAAGCGAGTTGGTATCCGTGGGTGGCCCGCATAAAGCGGGCCATGACGATTTTTTTGCTACTTCCCCGCCGCCACGCGCGTCTGGCCGTGCCAGACTTCGTATGCGGCGAATTGCGGGCGCATCATCCGCTTCGCCGTATCCAGCGCGTGCGCGTCGCTGATGCAGCTCGTCACGAAGAGGAGCGACACCGTGCCGTCCGCTTTCAGGAAGCGGATCTCGTAGTCCCGTTCTGCGCCCATGAGCCCCTGAGCGAACTCGACCGCTGCAACTTACGGCAATCCCGCCGCCACAAAGACGCCATTCTTGGTTCGCTATCGAACACAAGTGAAAACAAGGACTTTGACGAAAGCAGCCGTTTGTTATCGTCGACGGCGAGTCGAATGCGCCGCTGGGGCGTTATCGTCTCGATAGCGAGAGCCGTTTGCATTTCGAATGAAGCGAAATCATCTGCTGGCAACCCTTGAGCCATCCGACGCGGCGCTGCTTGCGCCGCATCTCGAGCCCGTCGACCTCGCATTCCGTCTTCAGGTCGAGACGCCGAACAAGCCCATCCCGTATGCTTATTTCCCACAGGACGGCATCATATCGGTGGTCGCCACCGGGCCGCGCGAGCACAGCATCGAGGTCGGCATCATCGGCCGCGACGCGATGTCGGGCCATGCGATCGTGATGGGCACCGACCGTGCGACCAACTCGACCTTCGTCCAGCTCGCGGGCAGCGGCTTGCGGATCAAGACCGAGACGCTGCGCGCGGCGATGCAGAAGAGCGACACGCTGCACCGCGCTATGCTCACCGGCGTGCAGGCGTTCGCGGTGCAGGCGTCCCACACCGCGCTCGCCAACGGACGCGGCGCGCTGGAGCAGAGGCTGGCGCGCTGGCTGTTGATGGCGCATGACCGCATGGAGAGTCACAGGCTCAGGCTCACCCACGAATTGCTCTCCATCATGCTGGGCGTGCAGCGTCCCACCGTGAGCCTGGCGCTGCACAAGATGCAGGCCGAGGGCGGGATCAAGACCCAGCGCAGCGCGGTCACGATCAGGAATCGCGCGCTGCTCAAGAAGATCGCGAAAGGCTTCTACGGCGTGCCCGAGGCCGAGCAGGAGCGTCTCACCGGATGGCGCTCGCTTCACGAGCGCGACCACGCGATCGCCGCGGACTGAACGCCCTTCCCCCGCCACCGGAGCGCCGCGACGCCGCCATGTTCGCGCACGAGCATCCGCGCGGTTGCGATGGAGGGCAGATGGGTCCGGTCCGCTACGGGGCGACCTGGCGCCGTGCGCTGCTCGGTGCGCTCGCGGCGGCGCTGTGCGGCGCGATGCTGGTGATCGTGCTGCAGAAGCCGTTGCACTTGGAATATCGCTACCCGATGACCTGGTCCGAACAACTGATATGGGGTGCGATCAACGCCGGCGGTTTCGACATCGGGCTGGCGCTGGGGCTGCCTTTCTGGATGCTGCTGCGGCGGTTCGGGCGCGGCAGCGGATGGAGCGCGGCGGGGATGGGATTCTTTGCTGTCTTCCTGGCTCTGGTCGCCGGCGACGTGATCTCCGGCCCGCGGCGCCCTCTACATCATGATGCAGCCCTCGCCGCCGTCGCTGCGTTCTGCTGGGCCGCCGGCTGGGCGGTCGCCTATGAGAGAGCGTGTCCGCGCCGTGCCGCGGATTGATCTTCATACGTCCTTTCCCGCGCCACCGCTGCGCCACGATCGCGCCACGTTCGGGACCGAGCCTGCGCGCGGCCCGATCGAGGGGCCGATCGAGGGGGATGCATGGCACAGGACGGCTCCGCGCAGGCACAGGCGACGCCCAAATGGCGCTCGCCCGGCTTCAAGTTCCTGCTGATCGTCATTCTCACCGTCGCGATGGCGGTGCCGCTGTTCTTCATCCAGCTCGCCCTGTCGGACCGCGAACAGACCGCGTCCGGCGCCGCGACGGATATCGCGACGGGTTGGGGCGGGGCGCAGGTCGTCGCCGGGCCGATCCTGTTCGTGCCCTATACCGTGACCGGCCAGAACGTCGTCGACGGGCATACGGTGCCCGTCATCCAGCAATATACCGCCGTGCTGCTGCCCGAGACGCTGGACATCGACACGTGGGCGGACACCAGCACGCGCTCGCGCGGCATCTTCGCGGTCCCGGTCTATCGCGCGGCGATCACGCTGCGCGCGACGTTCGACAAGCAGGCGATGGCGAGCCTCGCACCCAAGGGCGCCAACGTGCAGTGGGACAGGGCGAGCGTCGCGATCCGGGTCTCGGACTCGCACGGACTGGCCGACAACGTCACGCTGCACGTGAACGGCGGCAGCATCGCCTTCTCGCCCGGCGTCGATACGGGCGGGGACACCAGGCTGTCCGGCATCCAGGCGCCGTTGAACCTGAGCGGCCCGGCGGACCTGTCGCTGGACACGAGCTTCACCTTGCGCGGCTCGCGCGAGTTCAGCGTCGCGCCGCTCGGCCGGCGCACCTCGGCTACGATACGCTCGGCCTGGGCTTCGCCCAGCTTCTTCGGCGCTTTCCTGCCGGTGGAGCGCACGGTCGGCAAGGACGGGTTCAAGTCGTCCTGGGTGGTGCCGTGGCTGGCGCGCGGGTTCGGCCAGAGCTTCGCGGACGACTCCAATGTCATGGACCTGCTGGTCCAGCCGGCCTTCGGCGTCAAATTCTACCAGCCGGTGGATCACTATCAGCTCGTGCAGCGCTCGCTGAAATATTCCGTGCTGTTCGTGGCGCTCGCGTTCCTCATATTCTTCGTGGTCGAGACCGTCTCGCCGCTGCGCCTGCATGCGGTCCAATATGCGCTGGTGGGCGCGGCGCAGGTGCTGTTCTACCTGCTGCTGCTGTCGTTCTGCGAGCATGTCGGCTTCGGCCCGGCCTATCTGGGGGCTGCCGTGGCCACGGTGGGCGTGACCTCGCTCTATGCCGTGAGCGCGCTGGCCAGCCGGGCGCGGGCCGGCGTGCTGTGCGCGGTCCTGAGCGCGCTTTACGGCCTGCTCTACGTCATCCTGAACGCGGAGGACTATGCGCTTCTGATCGGGTCGGGCCTGCTTTTCACGGCGCTGGCGGCCACGATGTATGTGACGCGCAGGATCAACTGGTACGCGCTGACGCGCGCGCCCTGAGCTGAAACGTTTGCAAGAGGGGGGCCGCTTTGCTAAGCACGAGGCGGCCTCTCCTTCCAGGATTTCCGCGATGGTCCAGTTCACCTTGCCCAAAGGTTCGTCTCCCAAGAAGGGCAAGGAATGGCCTGTGCCGAAGGAAGCCAATGGCAGGCGGGCCAAAGGCACCAAGCAGTTCAGGGTCTACCGCTACGATCCGGACAAGGACGAGAACCCGCGCATCGACACCTATACGGTGGATTTGAAGAGCTGCGGCCCGATGGTCCTGGACGCGCTCATCAAGATCAAGAACGAGATCGATCCGACGCTGACCTTCCGCCGCTCCTGCCGCGAGGGCGTGTGCGGGTCGTGCGCGATGAACGTCGCCGGGTCCAACACGCTCGCCTGCACCAAGGCGATCGACGACGTGTCGGGCGCGGTGGCGATCTATCCGCTGCCGCACATGCCGGTGGTCAAGGACCTCGTGCCGGACATGACGAATTTCTACGCCCAATACGCCTCGATCCAACCCTATCTGCAGACCAAGACGGCCGCGCCGGAGAAGGAATGGAAGCAGTCGCCGGAAGAGCGCGCCAAGCTCGACGGGCTCTATGAGTGCATCCTGTGCGCCTGCTGCTCGACCGCGTGCCCGAGCTATTGGTGGAATTCCGAGCGCTATCTGGGCCCCGCCGCGCTTCTGCAATCCTATCGCTGGCTGATCGACTCGCGCGACGAGAACACGGGCGAGCGCCTCGACAACCTCGAGGACCCGTTCCGCCTCTACCGCTGCCACACGATCATGAACTGCGCCAACACCTGCCCGAAGGGCCTCAACCCCGCGCGCGCCATCGGCGAGATCAAGCAGATGCTGGTGAAGCGCAGCGTGTGAGCTCCCTCTACCGTCATGGCCGGGCTTGATCCGGCCACCCAGTGCGCCCGTCCGGCCATCTTCTGCAGGTCGTTGAAGGGAAGCCTCGATTAGGCCGGGACGTAGACGACGAGGGGATAGAGATTCTGGAGGACGGCGCCGACGTCGTCGAAATACGCCAATTCAGCTGAGCTCCACTGCTGAAATTCGAAATTGTACATATATTCGCTCACGGTCGCTTTGAGATCGGAACATCGCGATCTGGCATTGTTCACGTCATCCATGGTCTTGATTTCCCACGGACCGTTCGCGATCGAGCGCAAATCGGCCAACGTCTTTTCCTGGTTTATGCCTTTGCTGTCTTCGTAACTGTCCGTCGCGACGGCCTGGTGTGAAAGGTCGATCTGGGAAATGGACGATTGAACTCGCTTCGCGACATCGGGAGCCAGCGTCGCGCGATTGACGAGTTCATTGAGCGATCCCGCCGCCAGCCGCAGGTCGTGCTCCGCGCCATATCGCTGGGAGAGAAGGTCGGCCATCCGCCGGAAGTCCGGCCTCCATTCGCTCAACTCGTCGGTGACCATATCGGGCGTGAATTCACTTTCCGATATGCCCGGCGCGGGTCTGAGCGAGACATCGCAGACGCTCAGGCCGTTGTCGATCCTCAACGACAGACTTTGGATTTGCTCGGTCAATGATCCCAGCCGGTTTCTCGTCTTAGTGAAATTCGACAGCAGGTTGGCGCGGGCGGAATTCTTCCGGACCCGATATTCCATCGCGCGAAACCGATCCGGCGCGAACGGAAACTCCGGCCATCGATAGTTTTCGATCCCGGCGAGAGTGGGTGGGGATCTGAGCAAGCGCTCGATTTCGCGGGAGGGTATCGCCCAGCCAAACGCGCCTCCTTCGGCCAAGCTGCCGTCCGCGACCGCAAGGACTGCGCCGTTGGAGGAGACAATCGGGCCACCGCTGATCCCTCCATAGATTATGCCTTGAATCTGGAGAACTTGCACGGGCGCTGCGTTCGGGAACAGCGAATTGCCCGACAGGTCGCTGAATTGCGTGATCTCCACGAGCGAATGATGCACGGAATGCACGAGATAAACCGAACCCGGCAGTCCCGCGGCACTCCCGATCATTCTCAATTCTTCTTGTTCGGAAGGTATCCTGTCGTAGACGTACAGTGCCGGCAGTGTGGACAATTTCTGCGCCGACAAGACCGCAAGATCGTGCATCGCATCGATCGCGCGGACTTTGACGTCCGTGGTGATCTCGCCCTGCGCTGGAGCGATTTCGATCTTGCGGGCGGACTGCACGACATGGAAGGCCGTGACAATCAAGCCGCCGCCGACGTGGAATCCCGTACCCTGTTTTTCATAGGTGTTCGGGTCGGAGGGGTTCGGCATCGCCCGAATGGTGACGACCGATTGTTCGACGGGAGCCGCGGCTAGGCGCGCCGGGCACAGGGCGAGGCAGACTGCGCCGAGAGCGAGCAGCCGTTTCATGGGGAAGATCGAAGTACCAGATCGTGCAGCTCTCGATAGGCGGCGTCGCCCGATAGCTGATGATTCCGGTATTGCTGGTCGATGTGGCTCACGGCTGAGGCGGACGTCGAGCGCAGATACGCATTGCCGGCCGAGGTCTGCACCGAGGGTGTGCCCAGTATCTGGAATTCGTTGGTCAATATGCCCAGATAGATGCCGATCAGACAGCTCGTCGCGAAGGCGAATAGCGCCTGCGAGGCCACGACTCGGTCGTCGCCGTTCATACGGGAAAGGAAAACGAGGATCGATCCCCCGAACAGAGTAAACAGAGCGGGCACCACGGCCTGGGCGATGGGAGACGCCGACAAGGCCGTCACGTTGCCAACCAAAAGCCCGAGCGATGCGAACGCCACGGGTATCCCGAACCTGGAAAACATCGCCGACCCCCACCGTTGAGCCCCGCACTCTACCAGATGGGCATGGCGGACGCACACCCTGCGACGGGCGTGCTACGCGGGGCGTACCGTTATCGGTGACTGCCGGAGCTCTTTAGTGAACCGCCTCCGCGCCGACCCGGCTCAAGCCCGCGCGCACGCGCAGCATGCGCCAGAGGAGCGCGCCGGCGAGGTTGGTCATGCGGCCCTGCGGATCGGCGCCGATGGCTTTCGACACCATCTGCGCCAGCTTCTGCACGTGGCGGCGGCGATAGATGCGCAGGATCGTGCCGTAGGACGCCTTGGCGCATTGCGCGCGCACGTAGGGCTGTGCGCTCGCGCGCTCCTTCGGCACCGCGGCGCAGTAATAGGCGAAGGCGAGCTCGTCGTCGTCGGACTCGTTCACGCGGCCCACCGCCACGATCAGCTTGCGCCAGAAGGGCAGGTCGGGTTCGGCCTGCGCGTTCAGCGTCTCGAAGAAGAGCTTGTAGTGGCGGTACTCGTCGGCGGCGATGCGGCCGGCGATCTCCTTCAAGACCGGCTCGTCCGTCGCGTCGCGGATCGCGGAGTAGTAGGACGAGGTGCCGCTCTCCACCACGCAGCGCGAGATCATCTCGCCGCGCTTGCTGCCGCGGATGGAGGTCGTGTCGTCGCCCTCGAATTGCGCGGGCCGGTAGCCCTCGCGGAAGCGCGCGAACGTGTCGGCGAGCTTGAAGGTGGGGTCGGCCATCTCGGCCCAGCGCCCGAGCGCGCGGCCGTGCTGCGACTCTTCCTTGCCCCATTCCTCCATCGCGGCCTGGGTGGCCGCATCGGGGAAGACGCGCTTGAGATAGCTCACATAGTCGGGGGCGTTGAACTCGACGAGGGCGGCCGCCTTCACGGCGGTCACCATCCACGGCTCGACCCTGGACGGATCGAACAGGTCCCACCGGACGTCGTCCAGCGACCAGCCTTGATTATAGATGTTGCCTGTGCTCATGCCGATTTGCCCAACGACGCCCGGATCATAGCAAATTCCCATATGCGGCGGGAACCCATTTGCCCACGGGAAAGTTCCGCCAGAAGCGGGTGAAAAGCTAAATTTGCGGAAAGGTCCCGGTCAGAGTCCCGCGCGCATGCGCTTCAAATGGTCAAGTGCCGCCGTGGCCTTGGTCATCTCGGCGTCGGACTTGGCGGTGGCGATGTCTTCCTGCGCGTCGACGATGCGCATGTCGAGCTCGGCCGCGGTGAGCGACGCCACCGGGATCGCCTCTTCGGCGAGCACCGTCACCTTCGTTGCCGTCACTTCGGCGAAGCCGCCGGTGACGAAGTAGCGGTCGTGGCTGCCGGTCTCGATCTTGGCGTCGATGATCCCGGGCTTGAGCGTCGAGATCAGCGACATGTGCCCCGCCATCACGCCCATCTCGCCCTCGGCGCCGGGAATGGTCACCATCTCGGCATCCTCGGAGACGAGAAGCCGCTCGGGCGAGACGAGGTCGAAGGCGATCTTGTCGGTCATCGTTCTATCCAATCTGTGCTTCGGGGCCCGCTTCGCTCGCACCTCAGCATGACGAGAGCTGTGCAGGCGTCATCCTGAGGTGCGAGCGAAGCGAGCCCCGAAGGATCACGCCGCTTCCGCCGCCATCTTTCCCGCCTTGGCGCGGGCTTCCTCGATGGCGCCGACCATGAAGAAGGCCTGCTCGGGCATGTCGTCGCATTCGCCGTCGACGATCGCCTTGAAGGAGCGGATCGTGTCCTTCAGCTCCACGAACTTGCCCGGCGCGTTGGTGAACTGCTCGGCGACGTGGAAGGGCTGGCTCAGGAAGCGCTGGATCTTGCGTGCGCGGGCGACGACCAGCTTGTCGTCCTCCGAGAGCTCGTCCATGCCCAGGATGGCGATGATGTCCTTGAGCGCCTTGTACTGCTGCAGCACTTCCTGCACGCGGCGCGCGGTCGTGTAGTGCTCGTCGCCGATCACCTGCGGGTCGAGGATGCGCGACGTGGAATCGAGCGGGTCCACGGCCGGGAAGATGCCGAGCGAGGCGATGTCGCGCGACAGAACGGTCGTGGCGTCCAGATGCGCGAACGAGGTCGCGGGCGCAGGGTCGGTCAGGTCGTCGGCCGGAACGTAAATGGCCTGCACCGAAGTGATCGAGCCTTTGGTGGTGGAGGTGATGCGCTCCTGGAGGTTGCCCATCTCGGTCGCGAGCGTCGGCTGGTAGCCCACCGCGCTCGGGATACGGCCGAGAAGCGCGGACACTTCCGAGCCCGCCTGCGTGAAGCGGAAGATGTTGTCGATGAACAGCAGCACGTCCTTGCCCTCGACGTCGCGGAAATATTCCGCGACCGAGAGGCCGGTCAGCGCCACGCGCGCGCGCGCGCCCGGCGGCTCGTTCATCTGGCCGTAGACGAGGGCGCATTTGCTGCCCTCGGTCGAGCCCGTCTTCGGATCGATGTTGACCTTGGACTCGATCATCTCGTGATAGAGGTCGTTGCCCTCGCGCGTGCGCTCGCCGACGCCGGCCAGCACCGAATAGCCGCCATAGGCCTTGGCGATGTTGTTGATCAGCTCCTGCATGGTCACGGTCTTGCCGACGCCCGCGCCGCCGAAGAGCCCGATCTTGCCGCCCTTGGTGTAGGGGCAGAGCAGGTCGACGACCTTGATGCCGGTGACGAGGATCTCGGCCGAGCCCGCCTGCTCGGAGAAGGTCGGCGCCTCGCGGTGGATGCCCGCCATGTGCTCGTGGGAGATCGCACCGGCCTCGTCGATGGGCTCGCCGATGACGTTCATGATGCGCCCGAGCGTCGCCGGGCCCACGGGCACGCGGATCGGGCCGCCGGTGTCGACCACGTCCTGGCCGCGCACGAGGCCTTCCGTCGAGTCCATCGCGATGGCGCGCACCGTGTTCTCGCCCAGATGCTGGGCGACCTCGAACACCAGGCGGATCTTCTCGCCGCTGCGCGGATCGGTGTTGGTCGTCTCCAGCGCGTTCAGGATCGCGGGCAGGTTGCCCTCGAACTCGACGTCGACGACGGCGCCGATCACCTGGGTGAGGCGGCCCTTGGACGTGATATTCGCAGGTGCGTTCATGGTCTTCTCCTATACGGCGGCGGCGCCGGCGATGATCTCGATCAGTTCGGTCGTGATCTTGGCCTGGCGGGTACGGTTCATCTTGATGGTCAGAGCGTCGATCAGGTCGCCCGCATTGCGTGTGGCGTTGTCCATCGCGGTCATCTGCGACGCGAAGAAGCCCGCCTGGTTGTCGAGCAGCGCCGAGAGCAGCTGCACCGAGATGTTCTGCGGCAAGAGCTCGGTCAGGATCGAGACCTCGTCGGGCTCGTATTCGTAGAACGGCGCGGGGCCGGAATTCTCTTCGATGACGGCGGGGATGAGCTGCTTGAGCGTCGGCGTCTGCGTCACGACCGATTTGAAGCGGCTGTAGACCAGCGTCACGACGTCGAACTCGCCCGAATTGTAGAGCTCCAGGATCTTGTTCGCGATGGGGCGAACCAGCCCGAGTCCCGGCGTCTTCAGGCCGATCTCATAGCTCTCGACAAACAGCGCGCCGTACTGGCGGCGCAGCTGGTCGCGCGCCTTGCGGCCGATGGTGATGATCTTGACGCTTTTGCCCTGCGCGGTGAGTTCGGCGATCTTCTTGCGCGCCTCGCGCACGATGGAGGAGTTGAACGCGCCGGCAAGGCCGCGGTCGGCGGTCGCCACCACCATCAGGTGGCGGTCGTCCTTGCCGGTGCCCGCAAGCAGCAGCGGCGCCGACGGTCCGGAGACGGACGCGGCGAGGTTTCCGATCATCGCCGCCATGCGCTGCGCGTAAGGACGCGCGGCCTCTGCCGCCTGCTGCGAGCGACGCAGCTTCGCCGCCGCCACCATCTGCAGCGCCTTGGTGATCTTCTGCGTGGACTTCACGCTTCCGATCCGTGTGCGCATTTCCTTGACGGTTGCCATGACGGCGGATCTCTCTGCTTCTTAAGCCGCGAAGCTCTTGGACGTGTCGTCCAATGCCTGTTTGAGGATGCCTTCGAGCTCCGGCGTCAGCGCCTTCTGCGTGCGGATGCCTTCGAGGAACTGCGGATAGTTGCCCTTGAGCTTCGACAGCAGCGCCGTCTGGAACGCGCCGACCTTGGCGGTCGGGATCGGATCGAGATAGCCGCGCGTGCCGGCATAGATCACCGCCACCTGCTCCTCGACCGCGAACGGCTTGTACTGCGGCTGCTTGAGGAGCTCGGTCAGGCGCTCGCCGCGCGCGAGCATCTTCTGCGTCGAGGCGTCGAGGTCGGAGCCGAACTTCGCGAACGCCGCCATCTCGCGGTACTGCGCGAGCTCGCCCTTGATGGGGCCGGCGACGGTCTTCATCGCCTTGATCTGCGCCGATGAGCCCACGCGGCTCACCGAGATGCCGACGTTCACCGCCGGGCGGATGCCCTGATAGAACAGGTCGGTCTCGAGGAAGATCTGGCCGTCGGTGATCGAGATCACGTTGGTCGGGATGTAGGCCGAGACGTCGTTCGCCTGTGTCTCGATGATCGGCAGCGCGGTCAGCGAGCCCGAGCCGTTGTCCTCGTTGAGCTTCGCCGCGCGCTCGAGCAGGCGGCTATGCAGATAGAACACGTCGCCCGGATACGCCTCGCGGCCCGGCGGGCGGCGCAGCAGCAGCGACATCTGGCGATAGGCGACGGCCTGCTTGGAGAGATCGTCGTAGATGATCAGCGCGTGCATGCCGTTGTCGCGGAACCACTCGCCCATCGCGCAGCCCGAGAACGGCGCCAGGAACTGGAGCGGCGCGGGCTCGGATGCGGTCGCGGCCACGATGATCGTGTATTCGAGCGCGCCGGCGTCGGCCAAGGTCTTCACGATCTGCGCAACCGTCGAGCGCTTCTGCCCGATGGCGACATAGATGCAATAGAGCTTCACTTTCTCGTCGCCGGTGGCGTTGATGGCCTTCTGGTTGATGATGGTGTCGATGGCCACCGCGGTCTTGCCGGTCTGGCGGTCGCCGATGATCAGCTCGCGCTGGCCGCGGCCGATCGGGATCAGCGTGTCGATGGCCTTCAAGCCCGTCTGCACCGGCTCGTGCACCGATTTGCGCGGGATGATGCCGGGCGCCTTCACGTCGACGCGGCGGCGCTCCGCCACGTTGGTCAGATCGCCCAGCCCGTCGATGGGATTGCCCAGCGGATCGACGACGCGGCCGAGCAGGCCCTTGCCCACCGGCACGTCCACGATGGCGCGGGTGCGCTTGACGGTGTCGCCTTCCTTGATGGTGGAGTCGTTGCCGAAGATCACGACGCCGACATTGTCGGTCTCCAGGTTCAGCGCCATGCCGCGGATGCCGCCCGGGAACTCGACCATCTCGCCGGCCTGGACGTTGTCGAGGCCGTAGACGCGCGCGATGCCGTCGCCGACGGAGAGGACCTGGCCGACTTCGCTGACCTCGGCCTCGGCGCCGAAGTTCTGGATCTCGCGCTTGAGGATCGCTGAGATTTCGGCGGGCTGGATGTCCATGGGGCGTGTCCTTTTCTTTTAGTCTTAGTGGCCGCGCATCGCGGTGCGCAGGCCGGCAAGCTTGGTGCGGATGGAGGAATCGATCATGCGCGAGCCGACCTTCACGATCAGGCCGCCGAGCAGCGAGGGATCGACATGCGTCTCGAGGCGCGGCTCGCGCGCGAGCTTGGCTTTGAGCACGTCCTTGAGCTTGGCGAGCTCGGCGTCGTTGAGCGGCCGCGCGGAGGTGACCTCGGCGCGGATCTCGCCCTTGCGGGCTGCCACCATCGCGTCGAACGCGGCGATGATGTCGGCGAGGATGAACAGGCGGCGCTTGGCGGCGAGCAGGAAGACGAACTGGGTGGTGAGCGGGTTCGCGCCCATCCGGGAGAGGATCGCGGCCATGCCCTTCTTCTGGTCGTCATGGCTGAAGACGGGGGCGCGCACGAGGCGGGCGAGGTCGGCGCTCGCCTTCATCATCGACTTGAGCTGGCCAAGATCGGCGGCCACGGCATCGACCGTTCCCTCGTCTACGGCCAGCTCGAAAACCGCGGTCGCATAGCGCCCGGCGATCGTCGAATTTTGTCCCTGGTCGGCCACACGCGCTCCGCTCTCTGAAGACCCCTCGGCGTCATGCCCGGGCCCCTGTATAACCTATTGAAATCGCAATGATTTTACTCGCGCGGCGAATCTGTGCCGCGCCGCGCGAGGCAGATAGCATGGGGGCGGGTGCGGCGCAACAATCTATCAAGGTCCGGGATGTCGCGGGGTATAGTGGGCAGCGCGGCTTTACGGGAGGACGTATGGCGGTCGAACGTCGCACGGTTGGAAAGATTGCTGAACGAATAGTGATGAACGAATTCGAGAATCAGGGATTTCGAGCAACTGACTTAAACAAAGATGGGCTTAGCCCAAACGCCGACCTGCTCGTGGCCAAAAACGGTGTGGCTTGGCAAGTGCAAGTGAAGGGATCCGCCAACAAACCGGACGAGCCTTGGTGGGTGGGGTACGGCTATTGCGACCAAGAGATAATCGATGACCGCACGAGAACCATTTTCAATCGCCGCTCGGATTCGTTCTATCATGCGTCTCACGTTGTCCTCGTGGCAGTTCGTTCTCCCGCTGAGTATCGGTGCATGGTTCTGCCGGTCGTAGAAGCGGAGAGGGCAGCTCAGTTCAATTTGGACGGCTATTATCGGTTACCGCGTGTGCGGGACGGCGGCGCAAGGAAACCCGGCAAGATTTGGGTACGTCTCGATCAGGCCAAAAAGCTGTCTCCGCGGGAAGAGCGAATGGATATCGAGCGAAAACTGCTGTTGCGATGGGAGAATTGCTGGAGCTTGGATCGCGCCGATTGATGGTTTGATGTTCAAACCTATTTTTTACGCCGCCGTTTCACCGTTTTCTTCAATTCCTCATTGATCCGCCCTTGCCAGCCGGGACCGTCTTCCTTGAATGCGTTGAGGACTTCCTCGTCGAGGTTAAGCGTCACCTCGACTCCCGGATTGCCGAGTTTGGAGTGGTCGCGCTCGTGCTTCTTGCGTTCCCGCAGGTTTGCAGATGCTTCCAACAGGCCTTTGAGCATTTCGGGATTTTCCCGCAGCGGACGCGCGCGCTTTAGCATCTCTTCCGTCCATTCGGGGTTGTCGGGATCGTCGACTTCGACGTCCTCATAGTCCGCTGGATCGATCTTTTTCTTTTTCATAGCGCTCGATTTCTTTTCGGGTGGCTTTTCTGAAGCTGATGATGCGGGTCATGCCTCTTCGTTCAGTGTAGGCCACACTGTAGATGCGCCCTCGAAATGGTCCAAGGGCGAGAAGCCGTTCCTCGCCGTAATTTTCGCTGTCGTCGATCCAGTCGACTGACGCGGCCCAATCGAATTCATCGATATCGGCGAAATTCACGCCGTGTTTCTTGAGGTTGGTGAGGCGTTTTGCTTCGTCCCACTCATAGTCCATAATTAAATGTAGCTTATAAGCACTATTAGGTCAAGGCCGATGGCCCGGCCCCCGCGCCGCTCCCGCATTCCGGAACGGTTCCGTAACCAGGCTTTTCGACGTCGTGTTAATCCGCCTGCGCCATGCTTCGGGCATGGATCGAGGGACGGCGCTTTTTCCGGTTTACAGCTCTGGCGGGGTCGCGCGGAGCATCCGCGATGCGTTCGCGGAAGTCGCGGCGCTGCTGTTCGGCAGCGCGCCGTTCGGGACGCGCGCGGCGATCGACGCGGAGATCTTCGTCGCGGTCGAGCCGCACATGGCGATCCTGCTGCACAAGAAAGCGAAGTACGACGCCGAGCGCTGGGCGAAGGAGATCGAGGATTTCGTCGCCCGCGCGTTCTTCTGGCCCGAGCCGGCGGCGACCGACCTGTTCGGCAGGCTGGACCGCCGCCAGATCGCGCAGATGGTCGACCGCATCGTCGCGGAGGAGCAGATACGCGCGGCATCCAAGCCGGTCGAACTGCCGCAGACCTCGCGCTTCGGTTCGAGCTGGGCGGATTAGCGCAATAGGGTCAAGCGCCTTCGCTTGACCCGTAAATTGCGCGCTAACTCAAAACTTAGTCGATCGCGGTGAAGAAGCGCGAGCCGCGGATCTTGGCCACGACGTCGATTAGCGAACCGACACCCAGATAGTCGTAGGAGCCGACCACGATCTGCGCCTTGCCGACCAGGTTCTCGACCGGCACGTAGCCGACGCCGCCGTCCTCAGCCGCCACACGGCTGTCGAGGGAGTCGTCGCGGTTGTCGCCCATCATGAAGAGATGGCCCGGCGGCACGAAATAGACATCGGTGTCGTCGTAAGGTCCGGTCCAGCCCTCCTTGAAGATCGGATGCTTGACGCCGCCGGGCAGCGTCTCGACGAACTTCATCGCGGTGTGCGTCGCGCCGTCGCCGGTCTCGACCTCGCCGTGGCCCGCGGGCGCGAGCGGCGCTTCGCTGCCGTTGATCCAAAGACGGCCGCCGCGCATCTGGATGCGATCGCCGGGCAGGCCGATGAGGCGCTTGATCAGCGTCTTGGAGGGATCGCGCGGCAGGCGGAACAGCACCACGTCGCCGCGCGCGGGCAGTTTCTGGAACAGGCGGGTGTCGGAGGCGGGGCCGAGCGCGAAGGGCACCGAATAGCGGCTGTAGCCGTAGCTGTATTTCGACGCGATCAACCCGTCGCCGATCTGCAGCGTCGGCTCCATCGAGCCGGACGGCACGTAGAAGGGCTGCGCGATGGCGGTCGTCGCCACCAGCATCACGGCCGCCACCACGACGGGTTCCCGCAGCCAGGCCCATGCGCTCTTCAGATTGGCCTTGGAGAACAGACGCTTCAGGTCTTCGAGCATGGTGCCCCCTGCCGATTTATTGCGTAAAAGATGAGGTTGGGACGATTGCGCTGCAATTCAAGGCTATGGTTGGTGTAAGTTTCGTCAGGATTTAACGGGAGAGACTCATGAAACGGATTTTGGCGGGCGCGGTCGTACTGGCGGGCTTGGCGGCGGCGCCGGCGCATGCGGCGTTGGCGGTGGGGGCCAAGGCGCCCGATTTCGACGTCAAGGCGGCCGAGGCCGGCAAGGAGTTCGACTTCTCGCTCGCCGACGCGCTGAAGAAGGGCCCGGTCGTGCTCTATTTCTTCCCCGCGGCGTTCACGCCCGGATGCACGGTCGAAGCGCATGAGTTCGCGGAAGCGACGGACGGCTTCAAGGCGCTTGGCGCCACGGTGATCGGCGTGACCTCGGGTAATGCGGCGCGCGTGACGGAGTTCTCGTCGGTCGAGTGCCGCAACAAGTTCGCCGTCGCCGCCGATCCCGACCAGAAGGTCATCAAGGCCTATGACGCGGTGCTCAAGCAGAAGCCGGAATATTCCGACCGCACTTCCTATGTGATCGCGCCGGATCATACGATCCTGATGACCTACACCGACCTCAACCCTGACAAGCATGTCGACATGGCGATGGACGCGGTGAAGAAGTGGAAGGCCGCGCATCCGTAGGGTTTGCATTCTCCTCCCTTCGTCATCGCCCGCTTTATGCGGGCGACCCACGGCAACAAGCGAGTCTGTATCCGTGGGTGGCCCGGACAAGCCGGGCCATGACGGTTGGGGGTTTAATATCGGGCGGTTGTGATGTGCCCTTCCGCAACCTCTTAATGAAGTTCCGTCCAGGAACGGTTTTTTTAACCAGTCCTCACGCAGTGTTCGCCCGCATACCTAGCGAGGGGACATCATGCGGGGCTGGCGGGGCGTTGTTCTGGGCCTGATCTGTTCGGCGGGGCTTTCGCCTGCCTTTGCCGATGACTCGATGCTCGACAAGGGCTTGGGGCTGTTCGATTCCGGCAAGCTGCTCGCCACCGGCGGCGTGAGCAATGTCGAGGGCGCGGGCGGCGGCGGTCTGGCGACCTGGGCGCTGATCTCGGGCTACGGCACGCGCGACGGCGTGGGCTTCAACGCGCACGGCACCTATATCCGTACCGGCGACTATTCGCTGTGGAGCGGCGGCGCCGCGATCGGCCTGTTCGACCGCGTCGAGCTTTCCTACGCGCATCAGAGCTTCGACACCCAGCATGTCGGCGCGCTGCTCGGCCTCGGCCAAGGTTTCACCATCGACCAGGACGTCTATGGCGCGAAGGTGAAGATCGCGGGCGACGCGGTCTACGATCAGGATTCCTGGCTGCCGCAGATCGCGGCCGGCGTGCAGGCCAAGCACAACGACCGCGGCTGGCTGATCAAGGCGATCGGCGGCGGCTCGGACGACGGCACCGACTACTACGTCGCGTTCACCAAGCTGTTCCTGGCGCAGAGCCTGCTCGTCGACGCCACGGTGCGCGAGACCAAGGCCAACCAGTTCGGCATCCTGGGCTTCGGCGGCGACAAGGACAACGGATATTCGACGCAGTTCGAGGGCTCGGCCGCCTATCTCTTCAGCCGCAACTTCGCCGTGGGCGCCGAGTTCCGCACCAAGCCCGACAATCTCGGCATCGCGCGCGAAGACAATGCGTGGGATCTTTTCGCCGCGTATTTCCTCACCAAGAACGTGTCGCTGACCGCGGCCTATGTCGATCTCGGCAACATCGTCATCAAGGACCACCAGCAGGGCGCCTATCTGTCCGTGCAGGTCGGCCTCTAGTCCGGAGCAACCGATGAAGAAGATCGCTCTCGCTTTCGCAGGCCTCCTGTTCGTCGGCGCGGCCCACGCGGACGACACGCTGTTCGCCGACATGGGCGGCAAGGACGTCATCACCAAGGTCGCCTACGACACCGCGGACAATTTCATCGCCGACCCGCGCATCAAGGACACGTTCGACAACACCAACATGGACCGGTTCAAGGTCCTGCTCGCCGAGCAGTTCTGCCAGGTCGCGGGCGGCGACTGCAAATACACCGGCCGCACGATGAAGGAGACGCATAAGGGCCTGCATCTGACCAACGCCGACTTCAACGCGGTGGTCGAGGATCTGCAGAAGGCGATGGACAAGGAAGGCATCGGGTTTGCGACCCAGAACCGCTTCCTCGCGCGCCTGGCGCCGATGCAGCACGACATCGTGACGAAATGAGCCGCGACGCGGCCGCGGCGTGGTCGATCGCGGCCGTCGCGTTGCTCGCCTGCGCGGCCGCGCTCGCCGACGACGCGAACACGATCGTGCAGAACGGCCGCGCGTTTCACCCGACCGAGATCACGGTCGCGGCCGGCACGACGCTGAACTTCAGCAACCAGGACGAGTTCCTGCATCAGATCTACGTCGACAGCCCCGGCTTCGCGTATGACTCGGCGGAACAACCTCCGGGCGAGACGCTGCACATCACCTTTCCGAATACGGGAACTTTTCCGGTCCGCTGCCACATCCATCCCAAGATGCTGCTCACGGTGCACGTGAAATAAGCCTTTTCAGCCATACGGTTAAACCTCCATCAACCTCAATTCGCAGACAATTGCGCGAGCCAAAAGGTCCGCCCATGCGTCCGCGCGCGCTGCGCCATTCGATCGGTACGAAGATCTTCGCCGCGTTCCTGGCGATGGGCGTGCTCATCGGCGCGCTCGGCGGCTACGGCTACGGCGTCTTGAGCCATGCCGGCGACATGGTCACCGGCACCTATGACGGCCCGTTGATGGCGATCAACTACGCGCGCGCGGCGAGCGTCGATTTCGTGCAGATGCAGCAGCGCGTGCTCGAGCGCAAGCTCGCGGCGCCGGCTTCGCGCACGGCGCTCGACGGCAAGATCGACGAGCTCACCTCGACCTTCTTCGACGATCTCGACGTCGCGCGGCAGCGCCTCACCGCGTCCGACGAGCGCAAGGTCGCGGCCGACATCCGCGGGCTGGTGACGCAGTGGAAGGCCGAGTGGCGCAAGAGCGAGCGCGCCAAGACCGATCCCAGGCTCGACGCCCTCGACGCCAAGATCATGGACAGGTTCGACATGCTGATCGAGCTCAACGCCGATCACAGTTTCGTCGGGCGCAGGAAGGCCGTGTGGTCGATCCTGAGCTTCAAATCCTCGCTCGTCTGGTTCACCGCCACCGCGCTCCTGCTGGCGATGCTGATCACCGCGGCTCTCGCGCGGCGCATCATGCACCCCCTGGGCTCGGCCGTCGCCGCCGCCGACCGCATCGCCGGCGGCGAGTTCGAGACGCCGATCCCGCAGGCAGGCAAGGACGAGACCGGCATCCTGCTCAAATCCATGACCGTGATGCAGGACAACATCCGCATCATGATGGATCGCGAGAAGGCGCGCGCGGAATCCGCCGAGACGCGGCTGGCGCAGGCGATCGAGACGACGCGCGAGGGGGTGATCCTGGTCGGCCCCGACGGACGCGTGCTGCTCGCCAACAAATCCGTCAAGGATTTCTTCCCGAGCATCGCCGGCCGCGACCTCACCGGCATGGATTTCGGCGAGGCCTCTGTGATCGCGCAAGAGAACATCATGGGCGACGAGATCCTGCCGACGCCGCAGGATCTGGGCATGGGACGCCGCGCGCGCTCGCTCGGCCACGCCGAGCGCCAGCTCAAGGACGGCCGCTGGATCAGGAGCGAGGGCACGCGCACCAGCGACGGCGGCTTCGTCTTCTTCATCAGCGACTTCACTGCGATCAAGAACCGCGAGGAGGATTCGCATCGCGCCCAGAAGGCGGCCGAGGCCGCGAGCGCCGCCAAGTCGCGCTTCCTCACCAATATGAGCCACGAGCTGCGCACGCCCCTGAACGCCGTCATCGGCTTCTCCGAGATCATCTCGGGCCAGCTCTTCGGCCCGCTCGGCCACGCGCGCTACGGCGAATACGCCACCGACATCCTTCGCAGCGGCCGCCATCTCCTCGACGTCATCAATTCGGTGCTCGAGATCTCGCGCAGCGAGGCGGGCAAGCAGAACCTCAACGCCGAGACGCTCGACCTGCGCTATCTGCTGCGCGATTGCAGCCGCATGATCGCCGAGCAATGCGAGGCGGGCCGGATCGCCTTCGCGCTCGACGACCTGGACGACCCGGTCATGGTCTATGGCGAGAAGGCGAAGCTGCGCCAGGTGTTCCTGAACCTGCTCTCCAACGCGCTCAAATTCACCGACGCCGGCGGCGCGGTGCGCGTCGCGATCGCGGCGCGCGAGGACATCGTCCAGATCACCGTCGCCGACACCGGCATCGGCATGACGCCGGACGAGATCCAGATCGCGCTCACCCCTTTCGGCCAGGTCGACACGAGGCTGGAGCGCAAATACGACGGCACCGGGTTGGGCCTGCCCCTGGCGCGCTCGCTGGTCGAGCTGCATGGCGGCTCGCTGAAGGTCGAAAGCGAGAAGGGCGCGGGCACCAAGGTGCGCGTGAAGCTGCCGCGCGTGCCGGCGCTGGAGGCCAAGCCGCCGATGGCCGCCGTCTCTTGACGCGCGCCGCCTCGCCTGCCAAAGCCGGGCGATGCGCAAGAAGCTCCAGCTCGGACGCGCCACGGCGCTCCCCGCATCGCCCGATGAGGCCGTGCTCGACGCGGTCGCGAACCCGCAACCCGGCGAGGCCTATGTCGTGCGCTTCACCGCGCCGGAGTTCACCTGCCTGTGCCCCGTCACCGGTCAGCCCGACTTCGCGCATTTCGTCATCGACTACGTGCCCGCGCGCACCATCGTGGAGTCGAAATCGCTGAAGCTGTTCCTAGGCAGTTTTCGCAACCACGCCGCTTTCCACGAAGCCACGACGCTGACGATCGGCAAGCGCATCGTGGCCAGCATCAAGCCTCGATATCTGCGCATCGCGGGCTACTGGTATCCGCGCGGCGGCATCCCCATCGATGTCTTCTGGCAGACGGGCAAGCTGCCGGGCGGCGCATGGCTCCCCGATCCCGGCGTCGCGCCCTATCGCGGGCGAGGGTGATGCGCGCCGACATCGAGCCCGCAGCACCCGCGGACATGCCCGCGCTGGTCGCCGAGTTGCAGGACTACATCGAAGAGATGACCGCCTATGTCGACATCGCGAAAGTCGACGGCGCGTATGAATATCCCGGCCTCGATCTCTATTGGGTGGAGCAGGACCGCTCGGTGTTCTGGGCGCTCGCGGATGCGCAGTGCGCCGGTTTCGCAATGCTGCGCCGGCGCGACGACGGCGCGATGGTGATGGCCGAGTTCCATGTCCGCCCCGCGTTCCGCCGCAGCGGCCTGGGCCTGAGCTTCGCGCGCCAATTGCTGGAGCGCTTTCCCGGCGTCTGGATCCTTTCGGAGTTCGCCGCCAACGCCGGCGCGATCGCCTTCTGGCGCCGCGTGATCCAAGGCTACGACTACACCGAACGCAGCTATGTCGGCGGTCAGGGCAAGGACCGGTTGGAGCAGAGGGTGAACGTGATTTAGATCAGCAAAACCTGTCATGGCCCGCGACTGCGGGCCACCCAGGTGGGTTCTTCAACGTCCCACATCGTCATCGCCCGGCCCGCAAGGGTCCGGGCGATCCAATTTGGCAATAAGAAGAAAGAAGAAAATTGGGTCGCCCGCATAAAGCGGGCGATGACATCTTTTTGTTGGAGAAGAGAAGACCGCACCTGGGTGGCCCGCAGTCGCGGGCCATGACAACGGGACAACTGGCGCTAACGTGACGCCCCGCGCCGTCCCAGCTTCTCGCACGCCGCGTGCCGGTGGCAGGTCACGACGTGGTCATTGACCATGCCCACCGCCTGCGCAAACGCGTAGACGATCACGGGGCCGACGAAGTTGAAGCCGCGCTGCTTCAAGTCCTTCGACAATCCCTCGCTCATCGCGGTCTTGGCGGGGACCTGCTTCATCGTCTTGAAGCGGTTGACCTGCGGCTTGCCGCCGACGTGCTTCCAGATCAGTTCGGAGAACCCGCCCGGCTCCTTCTCCTCGATGTCGAGCCAGAGCTGGGCGCCCTTGATCGCGGCCTTGATCTTGGCGTTGGAGCGGATGATGCCTTCGTTCTTCATCAGGCGCTCGAAATCGCGCTTGCCGTAGCGCGCGACGCGCTCGGGGGAGAAGCCGTGGAAGGCTTTGCGGAAGTTTTCGCGTTTCCTCAGGATCGTGATCCAGGCGAGCCCCGCCTGGAACCCGTCAAGGACCAGCTTCTCGTAGAGCGCGCGCGAGTCGAACTCGGGCACGCCCCACTCCTCGTCGTGATAGGCGACGTAAAGCGGGTCCTCGCCGGGCCAGGCGCAGCGGACGATGCCGCTGCTCACCGCCGCTTGGCTTTCCTTTTCGTCTTCTTTTTCGCGCCCTTCGCGATGGCCGTCCCGTGCGGCCGGTTCCGCGAAGCGATATTCTTCTTCTTTGCCGGCTTCGCGGGCTTCTTCGCAGCCGTCCAGGGCGGGCGGCCGCCGAGCCGGGCCTTCGGCGGCGGGTTCAGAAGCGCTTCGATCTTGTTGCCGTCGAGGTCGTAGACGAACGCGCCGTAATAGGCGGGGCCGTAGTCGGGACGCGGGCCGGGCTCGCCGTTGTTGCTGCCGCCCTGCGCCAGCGCCGCGGCATGGAACGCGTTCACCTGCGCCTTGGTGCGCGCCTGGAAGCCGACATGCGTGCCGTTGCCGGAGGTCGGCGCCTGCTGGTTGTGCGGCAGCCCGACCCAGAATTGCGGCGCGCCGCCGCGCTCGCCGTAGGCGACGGCATAGGGCATGAACTCCATGACGCGGCGGTAGCCGAGCGCCTTGAGGACCGGATCGTAGAACTTCACGGCGCGCTGGACGTCGCTGACGCCGACGGAAACGTGATGCAACATGTGTGTCTCCTCAGATAATGGGTGTTCGACTCATCAAGCCGAAAGCCACGCCTGTTTTGTGACGGTTACGCGAACGCCATCCGCTTCGATCGCGGCACCAGCCGCTTCCTCCAGCCGGTCGAGACGTACCAGTGCGAAGCCGCGGCCGCCATGGACCGAGACGACCTCGCCGATACTATGCCCGTTGCTGCGAAGTTCAACGCCCGCCGCGAGATCTTTGCCGCCGTCAACGACCAGCAGCCGCTTGCGCGCCGTGCCGCGATGCTTCATCCGCGCCGTCAGCTCCTGGCCGACATAGCAGCCCTTCTCGAAGTCGACCGCGTGGAGCTCGTCGAGCCCCGCGTCGAGGGCGAAGGTCTTGTCGCTGCCGAAATCGCCCGCCTCGGGCACGCCGAGGTCGAGGCGGTGGGCGAGATAGGCCTCAGGCCCCAGCGCGGCCCTCGGCATCTCGGCGGTCGCGCCGATGGTGCGATGGCCCAGGCTTCCAAGCCTGGGATCCTCGAAGGTGATGCCGCGCTCCGCGGGCCGGCCCGTGAGGCCTGCGAGCACCGAGAGCTGGTCGCGCGGCTCGATCTCGATCTTGGCGCGGAGCCTGTACATCGACAGCCGCTTGACGAGCGCGTCGCGGCTGGCGCGGGCGCAGTCGAGCAGCAGCGCTCCGTCGCCCTCGGCGATGAGGAAGTCGAACAGGATCTTGCCTTGCGGGGTGAGCAGCGCCGCATAGACCGCGCGGCCGGGCGCGATCTTCTCGACGTCGTTGGTGATCAGGCCCTGCAGGAAGGTGCGCGCGTCGGGCCCGGAGAGGGCGACGATGCTGCGGTCTTCCAGGAGGATTGCGGTCATGGGTCCGAAGTAGCCCCTCTTTGGGCGATTGCCAAGGCGCCGCGCGCGTCCTACTGCTTTCTCATGTCAGCAACGTTCGATCTCCTGATCAGGAACGGCATCGCCGCCACACCGAGCGGGATCGCGCAGGTCGATATCGGCGTGCGCGGGGGCCGCATCGCGGCCATCGGCGCGCTCGGCTCCGCCACGGCGGCGCAGACCATCGACGCCAGGGGCCTGCACGTGCTCCCGGGCGTCATCGACACCCAGGTCCATTTCCGCGAGCCCGGCAACGAGCACAAGGAAGACCTTGAAACCGGCAGCCGCGCGGCGGTGCTGGGCGGCGTCACCGCGGTGTTCGAGATGCCCAACACCAATCCGCCGACCACGACGCGCGCCGCGATCGAGGACAAGCTCGCGCGCGCGAAGAACCGGATGCATTGCGACTATGCGTTCTACGTCGGCGCGACGCCCGCGAACGCCGGCGCGCTCGGCGAGCTCGAGCGCCTGCCCGGCGTGTGCGGGGTGAAGGCGTTCCTGGGCTCGTCGACCGGCACGCTGCTGCTCAGCCATCCGCACGACATCCTCACCGCGCTCAAGAGCGGCACGCGCCGCATGGCGGTGCATTCGGAGGACGAGGACCGGCTCAACGCGCGCAAGGACCTGCGCGTGACCGGCGACCCGCGCTCGCATCCCTTGTGGCGCGACGTGGAGACCGCGCGCGCCTCGACCGAGCGCGTGCTCAACCTCGCGCGCGAGGCCGGGCGGCGGCTGCACGTGCTGCATGTGACGACGGAAGAGGAATTGCCGCTGCTGGCCGCCGCGCGCGACTTCGCCACGGTGGAGACGACGCCGCAGCATCTGACCCTGGCCGCGCCCGAATGCTACGAGCGGCTCGGCACCTATGCGCAGATGAACCCGCCGATCCGCGAGTCGCGCCACCGCGAAGCGCTGTGGAGAGCGGTGAACGAGGGGCTCGTCGACGTCATCGGCTCCGACCACGCCCCGCACACGCGCGAGGAAAAGGACAAGACCTATCCCGACACGCCCTCGGGCATGCCCGGCGTGCAGACGCTGGCGACGATCCTGCTCGATCACGTGAACGCCGGGCGGATGAGCCTGGAGCGTTTCGTGGACCTGACCAGCGCCGGCGCCGCGCGCATTTTCGGGATCGCGGCCAAGGGCCGCATCGCGCTGGGCTTCGACGCCGATTTCACGGTGGTGGATCTGAAGAAGAAGCGCCGCATCGAGAATTCCTGGATCGCGTCGCGTTGCGGCTGGACACCGTTCGACGGCATGGAGACGACGGGCTGGCCGGTCATGACGATCATCCGTGGACGGACGGTGATGCGCGACCACGCGCTGGTCGCGGCCGGGCAGGGCGAAGCGGTCAGGTTCGTGGAGACGCTCGCGAGAAGCGGTTGAAATAAACCCCAACTGTCATGGCCCGCAGTCGCGGGCCATGACACTCTGGGGCTAGTGCAGCGTGAACTCGCGGCCGTAGAGCTTGAGTTCCGCCGGCGTGATCAATTCCCGCGCCGCCACGCGCACCGAATGCAGCTTGCCGTCGAGGCTCGTTTCCCAGAACTTCAGGAACTTGGTCAGCACCGGGTATTTCGGCGCGATGTCGAGCTCCTGCCAGATGAAGCTCTGCAGCACGGAAGGATGGTCGGGCAGGTGGTAGAGGATTTCGGCCGTCGTGAGCCGATAGCCGCGCAACGCCAACTCGAACCCACCCATCGCACGCCCCTTGTTGTTTTACGCCATACTGTCACGCCCGGGTTGAGGAAAAGTTTGCGCGCGGCCCGGCTCCGTGTCGAGGCTTGACTTGGGCGGACTCGCCGTTACCTCATAGTTGCCGTTCCCTGTCAGCAGTCTCCCTCGGAAAGTGCCAGATGAAGAGCCGCTTCAAGGCCATCATGATCAGCAAGGATGGCAATGCGAACAAGGTCGAGGACGTCGAACTCGCGCCCGCAGACCTTATGGACGGCGACGTGACGGTCGCGGTCTCGCATTCGACCGTGAACTACAAGGACGGGCTGGTGCTGCGCGGCAATTCGCCGGTGGTGCGGCGCCTGCCGATGATCCCCGGCATCGACCTTGCGGGCTTGGTGGAGGAGTCATCCCATCCGGGCTTCAAGCCTGGTGACGCGGTCCTGCTCAACGGCTATGGGCTGAGCGAGACGCATTACGGCGGCTATGCCGAGCTCGCCCGCGTCAAGGGCGACTGGCTGGTGCCGCTGCCCAAGGCGTTCGGCGCCGCACAGGCGATGGCGATCGGAACCGCCGGATACACCGCGATGCTCGCCGTGCTCGCGCTCGAGGATGCGGGCGTGACACCGCAGAAGGGCGCGGTCGCGGTCACGGGGGCTGCCGGCGGCGTGGGCTCGGTCGCGGTCGCGGTGCTGGCCAAGCTCGGCTACCGCGTCATCGCCTCGACGGGGCGCATGCAAGAGGAGCCTTATCTCAAGAGCCTGGGCGCCGCGGAGATCATTCCGCGTGCGGAGCTTTCCGGCGATCCCAAGCCGCTCGCCAAGGAGCGCTGGGCCGGCGCGGTCGACAGTGTGGGCTCGAAGACGCTCGCCAATTTGCTGGCGTCGACCTCTTACGGCGGCGCGGTTGCGGCGTGCGGGCTCGCCGGCGGAATGGATTTGCCCACGAGCGTCGCACCGTTCATCCTGCGCGGGGTTTCGCTTCTGGGGATCGATTCGGTGCAGATGCCGATGCCGCGCCGCCGCCAAGCGTGGGAGCGCCTCGCGCGCGACCTCGACACCGCCAAGCTCGACGCGATGACGCGCACGATCGCGTTTTCGGACCTGCGCAAGGCGGGCGAGGAGATCCTGGCCGGCCAAATCCGCGGCCGCGTCGTCGTGGAAATTCGATGAACGTATTCAGTCACGTCGTCCTGATCGGGCCCGGGATCGTGTTCGGTCTCATCGCCGCAGCCCCCATCGGGCCGGTGAACCTGATCTGCATCCGCCGCACCTTGCAGTACGGCTCGCTCAACGGTTTCGTGTCGGGGTTGGGCGCCGCGCTGGGCGACGGTGTCTTCGCCTGCATCACCGGTTTCGGCCTGACCGCGATCGCGCAGCTCATCTCGGGACTTTCGACGGCGCTGCAGCTCGCGGGCGGCGTCCTGCTCGTCTGCTTCGGGCTCTATACCTATATCGTCAAGCCGCCCAAGCCCGACAAGGACGAGCCCAAGGAGAAAGGCAAGTCCTCGCTGGCGCGCGCGATGGTGTCGACCTTCGCGCTCACCATGACCAATCCCGCGACGCTGCTCGGCTTCACGGCGATGTTCACCGGGCTGGGCGGCCTCGACCCGAGCTTCTTCAGCGCCGCGTTCATGGTCGGCGGCGTCATCCTCGGCTCGACGCTGTGGTGGCTGACCTTGACGATGGTCGTGGGCCTGTTTCACGCGCGCATCGACGACCGCGTGATGCGCGTCATCAATCACGGCACGGGGCTTCTCGTGGCGCTGTTCGGCGTGGCCGTGCTCGTCCACGTCGCGCTGAAGATGATTTAAAGCGCAAATGCAAAAACAAGGGCGCGCGTCCGGGGGGCCGGGGCGCGCGCCCTCTTTTTTCGCCATTCGTCTTGGCCAGGAGGTTCAACCCTCCAGACGTCCGGCCTCAGATCTCTTAGCGCTGGGTCGCATAAGAAAGAAATACGTATTCGTACGTCCGGGGTGCGCACCGGGTTTGGGGGGAGGTGGCGATGCGCACCCCGGAGACGTCCGGACGTCTCGGCCTGGAGGTTCATTCCCTCCAAACGTCCGGGGTCTTCTCTTGAACGCAACGCGCCGGACGATCCGACGGATGCGAACGTGAATTGTTGTTTATGCGCACCTAGCATCCTCCCACGCTTTGCGGGGGAGGGGGACCGCGAAGCGGTGGAGGGGGCGGCGCGGGGGGGGGGCGGGCGCCCGCCCCCGCCCGCCCCCCCCCCCCCCCCCCCCCGCGGGGGGGGGGGGGGGGGCCCCCCGGGGGGGGGGGGGGGCCCGCGCCACCCCCTCCGTCACGCGCTCCGCGCGCGCCACCTCCCCCGCAAAGCGGGGGAGGATAACGCTCCGAGCTAAGACACGAGCTTCGGCAGGCGTGCGATGATGCTTTGCGCTTCCGCCACGATCTCCTGGATGATCTCAGCCGCCGATTTCACGTCGTGGATCGCGCCCGCGCCCTGGCCCATCGCAAACGCGGAGCGCTCGCGGCTCAGCCCTTCGATCTGCCCGCCGATGCCGCCCATCACGCCGGCCTGATGCGAGAGCATCGCCTGCATCGGGAACGCCTGGATGTCCTGCGGGCGCTTCTCCCAATCCGCGGTCCATTCGTTCTTGAACACGCGCATCGGCTTTCCCGAATAGGAACGCGTGACGATCGTGTCCTCGTCGTTCGCGTCGACGATCACCTGCTTGTAGAGCAGGCCTGCATGGGCCTCTTGGCTGGCGATGAAGCGCGTGCCCATCCACACGCCCTGCGCGCCGAGCGTGAGCGCCGCAGCCAACCCGCGCCCGTCGACGATCGAGCCGGCCGCGATCACCGGGATCTTCACCGCGTCCACGATCTGCGGGATGAGCGCCAGGCCCGCGACGCGTCCGGTGTGGCCGCCGGCTTCGGTGCCTTGGGCTATGACGGCGTCGAGGCCGCCCGCCTCGGCCGATCTGGCATGCTTCACCGTGCCGTTGACGTTCATCACCTTCAGGCCCGCGTCGTGGAATTTCTTCACCAGGTGCGGCGGCGGAACGCCGAGCCCGGAGATGAACGCGCTCGCACCTCCTTCGATGATGAGATCGGCCGTGCGCTCGAGCGACTCCGGCACCGCCGCGAGCAGGTCGACGCCGAAAGGCTTGTCGGTCAGGTCGCGCGTCTTCCTGATCTCGTCCCTGATCTCGCTTTGCGAGCGTCCCGCCATGCCGAGCGTGCCGAAGCCGCCCGCGTTCGACACCGCCGCGGCGAGCTCCGCATAGGACACGCCGCCCATGCCGGCGAGCAGGATCGGATGCTCGATGCCGAGCATGTCGCAGATGGGTGTGCGCAGGGACATGGAAGCTCCTGATTTTACCTCCCCCTTGTGGGGAGGTCGGAAAACTTTGAGCGGAGCGAAAAGTTTTCCGGGTGGGGGGACGGTGCTTGCAGGATTGCCCCCACCCGAAAAATGCTTCGCATTTTTCGACCTCCCCACAAGGGGGAGGTCATTTATATCTCCGTCCCGCTTCCTGCGTCAGCCCCAATGCCACGGAAAGAAAATCCGATCCTGCCGCGACGTGCGCAGAAGGTGCCGCTGCGGCAATCGCCTCTCGCACCGTCGGCACGCGGCTCGAGCCGCCGGTGAAGAAGATCGTCGAGATTTGATCGCGGGCGAGGCCCGCATCGGCGATGCAGGAGGCTGCGAGCGCGGTCAGCCGCTGCGTCTTCGCGCGGATTGCGGCGTCGAAGCCTGACCGGGTGGCGGGCGCGGCGAGGTCGGCTTCGAGGAATGGCAATGCGATCTCCACCCTATCTTCATCGCTGAGCGTGATCTTCGCATCCTCCACCGCGAACGCGATGCGGTGGCCCAGCCGGTTCTTCAGCGTCTTGAGCAGGCGCGCGACTTTCTCAGGCGCGCGCGAATCCGCGAGCAGTTCGGCGACCTCGCGCGCGTTGCGGTAGGTGTAGGTGAAGTTGATCGTCGACCAGGTCGAAAGCTCGAAGTAGAGCGCCTTGGGCATCGGCAGGTTCTTGGCGATCAGGCCGGTTCCCAAGCCAAGCATCGGCATCACCGCGTCGAGGCTGAGCAGGCTGTCGAAATCGGTGCCGCCGATGCGCGCGCCGGCATTGGCGAGGATGTCGTCCGCGCGGTCGGGGCGCGCGCGCCGCCCGGGCCCGATGCGGATGACGCTGAAATCCGACGTGCCGCCGCCGATGTCGGCGATGAGCACGATCTCCTCCGCGCTCGCGGTTTCTTCGTAGTGATACGCCGCGGCGATGGGCTCGTAGACGAAGCTCACCTCGGCAAAGCCGCATTTGCGCGCGATGCCTTCGAGGACCGATTGCGCCTTCGCGTCCGCGGCATCGTCGTCCTCGACGAAGCGCACCGGGCGGCCGTGCACGACGGCGGTGATCTCGCGCTGCGCGAACGCCTCCGCCCTGGCCTTGAGGTGGCGGATGAATATCTCCACCACCTCGGTCAGCGCCACCATGCGCGTGCCGAGCGCGGTCTTCTCGTCGATCAGGGGCGAGGCAAGGATCGATTTCAGCGCCCGCATCAGCCGCCCCTCGGTCTGGCCGATATAGGTGTCGATGGCTTCTCTGCCGAACAGGACGCGCCCGCGCGTCTCGTAGTCGAAGAACACCGCGCTCGGAACCAACGTCGCATCGCCCTCGACCGGCGCAAGCCGCGCGCCGTTCCCGGTCGCGATCCCGATCGCCGAATTCGAAGTCCCGAAATCCAATCCGCAGGCGGCCATGTCCGTCCCCGTCGTCCGTAGAGGGGATGTCATCTATTACGATAAAGCCCACCTTGCCAGACTGTTTCTTCGGCTTTATGCTCGCGCCGGATACTGGGATGTCCGAAAAACGCGGGCGTCCCTTTTTGTTTGTGTACGGATGATCCCCCTCCGTCTCGCTTCGTTCGGCACCTCCCCCGCTTCGCAGGGGGGATTTCATAGAATATAAGCATCATTTATCCTCCCCCGTTCTTACGGGGGAGGTGGCGCGAAGCGCCGGAGGGGGGATTGCGCAAAGCGGAAGAGAAGTCTCAGCCTTTCGCACGCATTCTTCGTCGCAAGATGACGAAGACCGAAGTCGTTTTGTGGAATCATTTGAGAACGGCAAATCGCCACGGATATCATTTTCGCCGTCAGCATCCTGTTGGGCCTTACATAGTCGATTTCGCGCATCTCAAGGGCAAACTGATCGTTGAAATCGATGGCGATACGCATGGTACGGTGAGCGGGGCCGGCCATGACGTGCGTCGGGATGCTTATCTGAAATCGCGAGGCTGGTCGGTGATGCGCATGTTCAATCTCGACGTTCACGCCGACGTTCATCGGATCGTCGAGATCATCCTCGCCCGACTTCCCCCTCCGTCGCGCGACGTGCGTCGCGCGACACCTCCCCCGTAAGTACGGGGGAGGATTGGGAGCTTCACAAGAACATCTCCCGCGCCATGCGCACTTCCGCTTCGATGAAGTTCGCCGTCTCGCGCACGCGGGCGAGGTCGCGCAGGTCGGCGTGGACGGTGAGCCAGAAGGTGCGCTTGACCGCGATCTCCTGTGTCAGCACCGGCTGGAGCTGCGCATGGTTCTGGGCGATGAACGCCGGCAGCATGCACACGCCCGCGCCCGACACCGCCGCCTTCATCTGCGCGATCAGGTTGGAGCTGCGCAGGCGCGGCTGCGGCACCTCGGCCTGCGCGAACATGTTCGACAGCTCGCTGGAGAAGATCAGGTCCTCGATATAGCCGATGATGCGGTGGTGCTTGAGATCGGCGATGCGCACGACGGCAGGATGGGTGTCGAAATAGGTCTTCGAGGCATAGAGGCCGAGGCGGTAGTCGGTGAGGCGGCGCGAGAACAGCCGTCCCTGCTCCGGCCGCGTGAGCCCGACGGCGATATCGGCCTCGCGCTTGGAAAGGCTGAACACCGCGCCCATCGCGACGAGCTCGACCTCGAGATCGGGATGGCGGTCGCAAAGCGCGCCCAGCCGCGGGGCGAGGAAATAGCTGCCGAACCCCTCCGGCGCGCCGATGCGCACGGCGCCGGAGATCTTCAGTTCATCGTCGTGAAGTTCCGACAGGCTCGACAGCGCGATGCTCTCCATCGCCTCCGCCGCCAGGACAAGCTTGCGGCCCTGCTCGGTCAGCGCGACGCCGGTCGAGCGCCGTTCGAGCAGCTTGACGCCCAGAGCGTCCTCGAGCGCCGAAACCCGCCGGGAGACGGTCGCGTGATCGGCGCGCAACTTTATTGCGGCAGCACTCAGCTTCCCTGTGCGCCCGACCGCCAGAAGCACCTTCAAATCGTTCCAATCGGGCTCGGCCATGGCCTACCTAAAAATGCACAGCGGACTTGCTAATAATCTTGTTGTGCTCGGCGTTTTGCAAGTGCAAAAGCACGCCATGAGAGACGGAGTGCCCGCCATGCTTGCCCAGGTCAGAGTGAACCTCGCCGACGACACGCAGGTCATGGCCGCGCGTCATCTGACGCTTGTCCGCACCAGCCTTTGGGATCAGGCTGAGCCGGTCGCCGCCGACTGGGCGGAGACCAATCCGGAGAAGGCGATGGCCTATCTCATGGTCACCCAGAGCGAAGCGCTCCTTGGCTGAGAAGCCGGAATATCTGCGCAACCCAGCGGGGTATGCGCTCGACGTCTCCCGCCAGCTCGGCGAGGTCGCGATCAAAGGCGGCCAGGCCTGGAGCAACGCGATCCAGAAGATGTGGCGCGCGCCGACCGGGCTTCCCGTCGACCCCACCGATTTCGGCCGCGCCTTCCTCGACTTCACCCAGGCCTGGGCGACCAATCCGCAGCGCCTGCTCGAGCTGAACGCGCGCTGGGCGCAGGACTATTTCGGCCTGTGGAACATGTTCTTCCGCCGCGTCGCGGGCGAGGAGGTCGATCCCGTCGTCAGCCCGGCCGCGAACGACCGCAGGTTCCGCTCCGACGCGTGGAGCGACAAGCTCGCCTTCGATTTCCTCAAACAGGCCTACCTAACCGTCGGCCGCCAGCTCCAGGATCTCGTCGCAGCTACCCCCGACATGAACGAGACCTCGCGCGGGAAGGTGGATTTCTTCGTCCGCCAATATGTGAACGCGGTCTCGCCGGCGAACTTCGCCTCGACCAATCCCGACGTGATCGCCAAGACGCTGGCGACCGGCGGATTGAATCTGCTCACCGGCTTCTCGAACCTGCTGGACGACCTGGCGCGGGGCGACGGGCTGGTGAAGCATCGCGCGCCTGTGGGCTTCGAGCTCGGCAAGAACATCGCCGCGACCCCGGGCTCGGTCGTGTTCCAGAACGCGCTGATGCAGCTCATCCAATACGATCCGTCTACGGATAAAGTCGCCAGGCGGCCGATCCTGTTCGTGCCGCCGGTCGTCAACAAGTTCTACCATTTCGACCTGTCGCCGAAGACGAGCTTCCTCAAATGGCTCGTCGACCAGGGCCATACCGTCTTCGTGATCTCGTGGGTCAACCCGGACGAGAGCCTGGCCGAGATGGGGATCGAGCAGTACATGGCCGACGGTCCGCTCGCGGCGATGGACGCGATCCGCGACGCGACCGGCGAAAACAGCGTCAATATCGTCTCGTTCTGCATGGGCGGCACGCTGACCGCGGCGACGCTGGCCTGGCTCGCCGCGAAGGGCGAGGAGGATCGCGTCGCCTCGGCGACGATGATCGCCACGCTGCTCGACTTCACCGCGATGGGCGATTTCTCGGTTTTCGTCAGCGACGGCCACATCGCCGCGATGCGGAAGTATCTGGAGAAGCGCGGCTTCGTCGACGCCGACGACCTCACGCGCCTGTTCAGCGTCGTGCGTGCCAACGACCAGATCTGGTCGCCCGCGGTCACGCATTATCTGATGGGCCAGGAGGCGGCGCCGTCCGATCTCCTCTACTGGTTCGCCGACGGCGCGCGCATCCCCGAGCGCATGCTCAACGACGTGAACGAGAACTTCGTCCACGGCAACAAGCTGCGCGAGAAGGGCGGCGTGACCATCGGCGGCGTGGCGCTGGATATGGCGAAGGTGACGACGCCGGTCACGCTCGTCTCGCTCAAGGACGACCACGTCGCGGAATGGCAGGGCACGTACAGGGGCGTGCATCTCTTCGGCGGCGAGGCGCGGTTCCTCCTCGGCGGCTCCGGCCACAATGCCGGCACGCTGAGTTCGCCCGTCGCCAACAGGCACGGCTATTGGACGAACGCAAAGACGCCTGCCACCGCGGACGAATGGCTCGCCGGCGCCACCAAGCACGAAGGTTCCTGGTGGCCCGCCTGGGAGAAGTGGCTGCGCACGCATTCGCGCGCCGAGGTGAAGGCGCGCAAAGTCGGCACCGGCAAGCTCAAACCCATCGAGCCGGCGCCGGGAAGTTATGTAAGGATGCGGAGTTAGTTTTTACCTCCCCCTTGTGGGGAGGTCGAAAAATCCGCAGGATTTTTCGGGTG